>Ga0209337_1000020_pt1 | contig 214584 bp, 172 predicted proteins | sample LinPmetageLP53_FD_184044 | JGI IMG/M metagenome (GOLD analysis project Ga0209337, IMG submission 184044) | Marine viral communities from the Pacific Ocean - LP-53 (SPAdes) (version 2) | ecosystem: Environmental > Aquatic > Marine > Oceanic | place: Pacific Ocean | collected 2010-02-08 | reverse complement strand
TCGATTACATTGAGGTGTTTTACAATCGAACTCGACTGCATAGCCACCTTGGACATGTATCCCCAGATGAATATGAAAATACATATTCACAGGCAAGTTAAGTGTCTACGAAACTGGGGGAAGATCACGTGTCGTTCGCTGCCGCACAGGCAGCTTAGAAATTCTTGACAGTACTAGCCACCGCTCTCACTGCGTTCGCTGCCGCACAGGCAGCTTAGAAAATCATTGGGCGTTTGTGGCTATGGCGTAATGAGTTCGCTGCCGCACAGGCAGCTTAGAAAGCGCAATAGCGGCTCAGGGGCTTATATGGGTAGTTCGCTGCCGCACAGGCAGCTTAGAAAGTTGCGGTATCTGCTCACAGTTGCGGTTTTTAGTTCGCTGCCGCACAGGCAGCTTAGAAACCCCGAGGTTGCAGAAGTGGAGCAAGAGCCTGGTTCGCTGCCGCACAGGCAGCTTAGAAATTCAATCATCTTTAAGTCTGCACCTGTCACATGTTCGCTGCCGCACAGGCAGCTTAGAAATAAAGCGCGGCTGATATGCTCGTTTTGTTCTAGTTCGCTGCCGCACAGGCAGCTTAGAAATGCGATTGCTACATCAATTAGATTCATCTATCGTTCGCTGCCGCACAGGCAGCTTAGAAATCGGTGCCGCTTCAAATATGTTTGACGAACAAGTTCGCTGCCGCACAGGCAGCTTAGAAAAAATATTATTGGCTAAGCTAGAACCCACTGAAGTTCGCTGCCGCACAGGCAGCTTAGAAAATCACCGTTAGGCTCTAAATGTACTGTTGCGTGTTCGCTGCCGCACAGGCAGCTTAGAAATCTAATGAAGACAAATCACTCCCCATCATTATGTTCGCTGCCGCACAGGCAGCTTAGAAATTAATATTGTAAATGCGAATGCATGTTCACATTGTTCGCTGCCGCACAGGCAGCTTAGAAATTTGTAAACTGCATCGATGTGGTAATCGCCAAGTTCGCTGCCGCACAGGCAGCTTAGAAATTGCAATCTGGTTCCCGTGTGAATCTTATTACGTTCGCTGCCGCACAGGCAGCTTAGAAATTAACCCTGAACTTTAAAGAAGGCGGCAAATGGTTCGCTGCCGCACAGGCAGCTTAGAAACTTGGGACTTTTTCCCTGACATGTCTAGCGCAGTTCGCTGCCGCACAGGCAGCTTAGAAATATATTTGCTCGAGTGTCATTGAATTGGGTTTGTTCGCTGCCGCACAGGCAGCTTAGAAATTAACCCGCTGTCTACTCGCCTTGAAGCTGTTGTTCGCTGCCGCACAGGCAGCTTAGAAATAGTAAAGATCAAGCCGCTATCCGTAAACAAGGTTCGCTGCCGCACAGGCAGCTTAGAAATTGGTGGCAAAGTATCGTTGATAGCGCAGCAAGTTCGCTGCCACACAGGCAGCTTAGAAATGCAGTGCTTCAACTAAACGGTTGATGCTTTTGTTCGCTGCCGCACAGGCAGCTTAGAAATGGTAGAGGCGCAAGATTAAATAGCGCAGGCAGTTCGCTGCCGCACAGGCAGCTTAGAAAGATGTATAAGGCGAGGCCTGTCTTGGTTGGCAGTTCGCTGCCGCACAGGCAGCTTAGAAAAGATGGACTGTAGAACATATCTAAATCATAAAGTTCGCTGCCGCACAGGCAGCTTAGAAATGGTACGAAGAACTCACCCGGTCTAAGTAGTCGTTCGCTGCCGCACAGGCAGCTTAGAAATATCGGGCAACCTCATTGAGTACCGTGTAAATGTTCGCTGCCGCACAGGCAGCTTAGAAAAATGGATAGCTATTAAACGGCTTCTTACTAAAGTTCGCTGCCGCACAGGCAGCTTAGAAATTGCGACAAGTAAGAAAGATCAGACAGCAATAGTTCGCTGCCGCACAGGCAGCTTAGAAAGCAGCACAGTAGTAGATATTTACGAAGATAGTGTTCGCTGCCGCACAGGCAGCTTAGAAATACAATGGGCTTTTGAGTCATCTATATATCTTGTTCGCTGCCGCACAGGCAGTATACAAAACGTGAGGTGCTATTTCCTGAGCAAGCATGTTAATTTAGTCTCAGGCGTTACATTCATATACGCAACACCGCTGCCTTCATTTAGTCATAAGAGTAAACACCTTGCCGTCAAAAATACAACTTAGCAAAGACGATCTTCGAAAAAACAAACCGAGCCGTGATGAATACCTAAGCAAGAGCAAAATCCCGTTAGTGGTGGTGTTAGACAATGTTACCAATAGCTACAATATCGGTTCTTTTATTCGCTTGGCTGATGCCTTTGGGATTGAAAAAGTGATTGTTTGCGGGGCGTTGACCATATCCGATAAAAAATTTAAAAAAGCCTCAAGAAATGAAGCTAAATGGGTGCGTGTTGAATATAGCGATAGCACAACGGCAAGTTTGCAAACCTTGTTAGATGCGGGTTATGGCATCTACAGTGTTGAGTTATGCCAAGCGTCTGTGGATTATAGCCAGATTGCTTACCCTTCATCTTGTGTTTTAGTGTTAGGCAATGAACGCAAAGGTGTCAGTGAAGCCGCATTGGCGTTAAGCCATCAACATATACATATTCCTATGTTTGGCATGGGTAACTCGTTGAATGTGGCCACCGCTGGGGCGATTGTTATAGCCGAATGCGCCAATCAAATCAGAAAATTGCCACAAAGCTAAGTCACCTTATTCAGCCATCCGGGGCATGCTGCGATTGATATAATTGAAACAGAAATGATCCACTCATTTTTGTTATTTCATGTGCTGTTCGCCCTTTATATTCCCTTGCGCTTTGCACTATCTAGGCTAAAAATCATTTAAAGATAATCATGGGCGTGTTGTATCAATATGCTCTGGATAGGAAGTGGTGCTCAGGGACATTACCCGTTTTGTCATTCACTCCACAGTGGTTTTTTAGCTCATTAGCGGACAAAACGGAGTAACAAAAAATGATGAATAATTACCAAGATATTGCGGCTCAGCGTCAAGTTGAGTGCGATGAGCGGGCAACGTATTTTGATAGCCAACTGCGAATCTTTTCTAAAACCAACTGGATCACTGTTTTGGTCCCTTCTTTACTTGGGGTGCTCGCAGGGTCGGGTTTATTCGTTGACTCATCTGTGTATTTACTGGGTCTTAGTGCGTCCTCTTGGATAGCAATCGGCACACTTTTGGCCGCTATTTTGAGCGCAATACATAAAGGACTAAACTGCGATGCGCATCAGGCGGAGTGTCGAAGGCTTGTCCAGCTTTACCGTGCTTTGGAAATTCGCTATCGCACCTTGGCGCAAATCGAAATGCAAAATATTGTGGACCAAATACTGGCCTTAGATGCTGAGTTGGCAGCACTTCGCCAAAGCCAAACGGCCACCGTTAGCATCGACGGTTGATAGGGGCCGTATCCGTACCTATTGCGGCGCCCAGTATCATGACGAAAACCCAGCATATTTAAAACGTGAGTGATTGTGCGCTGATTAATGCGTCGATTCTTAGTTTTGAATCGATATCACTTGGCAATAAGTACTGTACGTATACCCCCTAGTGACTGCTACAATACGGCAGGCTAACGATAGCCCCATAAGCTGATGCGGTGATTACTGCCGGCGGCTGATTTCCCCCTAAATTACACCATTATGAAGTAGGTTACCTTTGCGTTCGAAACCCACCCCAGTCATTACCTCGACGGTTGCGCAGTCGACTGAGCAATCACAGAATACACATATAACCGGCACTCAAGATAGGATTGCGCTGAGTTGGTTTGGCCGCTGGTTTTCACGTCTGCAGGGCTCGATTGGGCTAAATGCACATGGTATCACTTTGCCTAAAGGCGTAACGTCCATCCGTGAGGCGAATAATCAGTTACTTTCGTGGCAGCAACTTGACTCGCCACCTCTGTTCGAATGGCGCTGGTTGGGCGCCACTATGACCTTTCGTGTAAAGGGGGCTGTTTATGACATACATTTTTTGGGCTATCGCAGTACTGCCCGCTGTGTAAAGCAGGTTCAGCGTTTATGGGCGGCGCATCATCAGCAAGCCTTGCTGCAATTTGTCAGCAGAGTTGAGCATGTCATACAAGTGCGTTACTTGCGCCAATCTCGTTTACAGGCAATTCAAGCTCGGGTTATTAGAGAGTTCGAACGTTGGTTACCCTGGTCTGAAAACGTGGCATTAGGCGACGATATAAAAACCGCCTTGCGTAAGCTGTGCACCATGCATAGCTGGAGCGACGAAGGGATAGATTCCCTGCGTGAAAACTATGTGCAGCAACAATTAAGCACCTACGGCGATTTTTTTGCGCAAGTCGAGTCAAATCCATTGACGGACAAGCAGCGCCGCGCCTGCGTAATAGATGACGACAATAACCTGTTATTAGCTGGGGCGGGTACCGGTAAAACCAGTGTGATGGTCGGGCGAGCCGGATATTTAGTCGTCAGTGGCCAGGCACAGCCGGCAGATATTCTGCTGCTGGCCTATGGTAAAAAAGCGGCGAGTGAAATGAACGAACGCATTCAATACACACTCGCTACCGATGATATTAAAGCCAGTACCTTTCATAGCTTAGGCCTGAAAATTATCGCTGAGGTGGAAGGACGAAAACCGAGCTTGTCACCTTGGGTGAATGACGACAAAGCCAAGAATAAGTGGGTACAAGATACCCTAGAAATCTTGATTGATCAGTCAGCTTATCGAGCGCAATTGTTCGAATATTTTAGCCATTATTATTATGTGCAAAAAAGCCCCTTTGATTTTACCAGCGAGGGGGATTACTTCGCCTATTTGCACGATAACGATATTCGTACGCTCAAAGGGGAGCGAGTTAAGAGTTTTGGCGAGTTGTATATTGCCAACTGGTTGTTCAAAAACGGCATTGAATATGGTTATGAGGTTAACTATGAGTTCGATGTGGCCAATAGCGATTTTTCTCAGTATCAACCTGACTTTTACCTATCAGAGTATGGGGTGTACATAGAATATTATGGTATTGATGAAAGAGGCAATACTGCTACTTACGTTGATAATACGGCTTACCACGATGGGATTAAATGGAAGCGTGAGCTACACAAAACGCGTGGCACAGTGTGTATTGAATTGTTTTATTTTCAGCACAAAAATGCTCAGTTATTACCCGAGCTTGAACGTTTGCTGCAAGCCTTTGATGTGGTGTATTCGCCGCTGCCAGATGAAGCCATACTCGCCACCTTACATGAATTAAATAGAGTGACTGAACTGGCTAGCCTGTTTAGCCAGTTAATCAGCCTGTATAAAGCGGCTTGTTTGGATGAAAATGGTGTAGAGCAGATGTTTGTTAACGCAGCAGATAGCCAACAGGTACGTAGTGCATTTGCGTTGTTACGCCCTATTTACGATGCGTATCAGCAACATTTGAATACGGCCAGGGAAATAGACTTCGAAGATATGATCGCGACGGCTTTGCGGTATGTGCAACAGGGACAGTTTACGGTTCCTTGGCGTTATATTATGGTGGATGAGTTTCAGGACATATCAGAGCCGCGTGCTCGGTTAGTAAAGGCATTGCGTGATGCGAGCGGGCAGGGTAGCAGCAACACCCTAGCATCAATTTTTTGTGTGGGAGATGATTGGCAAGCGATTTATCGCTTTAGCGGCGCGGATGTTAGTTTGACTACGCATTTTAGGGATTATTTTGGCAGTGCAGCTGAAAACACGTTAGATCTCACCTTTAGATTTAATAACCAAATTGGCCATGTTGCTACGCAATTTATCAGCCAGAACCCGGCTCAGCTTAAGAAAGACCTGCGTTCGTTTGTGCAGGTGGCGCAGCCTGGAGTGTCGATTCTGCGCAGAGGTTCACAACAAGGCGCCACCATTGACGAGCCCAGTGCAAACGCGACTGAGCAGGCATTGACTGCTATTGCCATGCGCTACAAAGCCGATGCGGGTACGGTTAGTCGAGATGATACAAGCGCGGTAAACAGTACATCATCGTGCATATCGGTGTTCTTACTGGCGCGTTTCTGGTTTCAATTGCCTGATCAATCCACCTTAGGGATGCTTAATGCAAAGTACCCGAGCTTGCATATTGAGTGTTTGTCATTTCATGCCGCAAAAGGTAAAGAAGCCGATTGTGTGGTGATTATGGGCATGACAAAAGGTCAACATGGCTTTCCTGCAAGTAAAATTACCCCGCCTTTGTTAGAGGCGCTGTTACCCAAGTTAGAAGCTTATCCCTTTGCAGAAGAGCGACGTTTATTTTACGTGGCGCTAACTCGAGCCAAAAATCGTGTGTATGTTCTGGCTGATATGAGCAATGTAAGCCCTTTTGTGGTGGAGCTGATTGAGCAAGCCAGTCAGGCAAATGGGGCAAATGAGACGAACGGGGTGGAATTAGCGGAATTTACAACCTCCTTGGTGCAGCGTTTATTCGCTGACATTAACTGTGCAAGTTGCGAAACTGGTACCCTAAATGAGAAATCAGGAAAGTTTGGCGCCTTTTATGGCTGTACTCACTTTCCCTTGTGTACGCATACAGAGTCGGGTTGTGTACGCTGTCAAAGTCCCATGACCCGCACTCGTTACATCGGTTTTAAAGTTTGCTTGGACGCAAGCTGTGGGCATAGTGTGCCACTTTGTCCTGAATGTAATGGCGACATGCAATTGCGTCAAAGTGCCCGAGGGGCATTTTGGGGCTGTGCTAATTATCGTGGCAAAGAGCAGCCCAGTTGCCAACACACTGTAGACCGGAGTGCGCTGAGTTTGCCGGCTGACCTTGTGGTATAAACCTGAGATTGGCTAACAGTTGCTTTTAAATAGGGAATTTATCAATGCGATTTTAGGCAAAGTGATTTTACGGTAAGTCATAAAAATGGAGCCCGTGGGCTCCATTTTTTCACGGCGACTTGAACGCTTTTTGCTTACGGCGCTTGCTCAGTCACCGTTAGCGTTGGGCTAGTCACATCGCTGGCATCTAAGGTGAACACCCATTCGGCGCTATTGAATAGATTGATAAACAGGTTATCGCCAGAGCCTGGGTAAAGCGTGACGGTAGTGGCCAGTGCGACATCTATATCAGCCCCTAGATTTAGGCCGCCGCTGCCCCCCCAATCCTGATCGGCAATTTTAAAGTTATAGCCGCCGGCATCAAGCATAAACACCCCTCGATATATACCGTTACCTTGGTAGGTCAGCGGCGAAGTGGTACCCCAGCCGTTCATGTCGCCCCTTAATAACGGCATATGGTTACCATAGGGGGGAGGGATCGCATTGGGATCATCTGGAATAATCGTTAATGTGGGATTAGCGCTATTGGCAGCATCTAATACAAACTCATAGCGACCATCAGCAATTAAGCTCAAACTCAAATTATTGGCTCCGTTACTCAGGATTGCAGGCGCTGCGACAGGTACGGTGAATTCTCCGCCTATATTGACCGCTGCAAAATCTTGATCGGCAATTTTGAATTGATAGTCCCCTTGTAATAGGTCTGCATTCACCACATAGGTGTCATTACCTTGGTAGCTAAAGGGTAATGACGTGTCCCACTCATTAAAGTCACCCCGTAAATAGATAGGTTGTTCTGCATAAGGGGGCAAGGCCGATAACCCATACCCTTGTGAGCCATTTTGTGCTTTAACAAACACAGCCGTGGTTAGCGCCGGTACGTTAAAGGTACCGGCGCTAAACGTTGCGCTTTGTACTCTGGTATCGGCGGATTGTTGTTGGCTTTGATGTAATGCAAAACCATTGGCGTTAGGCACCGCAAAAGATTGCGCTGAAGCACTGCCATTGATAAGCACGACTATGGCGTCATTGTTACTGTCTATATCATCTAAGCCAATACCATCATCAAGACTCATTACAATCAGGCCTTGGATTTGCTGACTGCCGGTATTGTAAAATTTAATGCGCTGGGCGATATCCTTGGCGCTATTTAAGTGAAACAACTTACTGGCACTGCGGATGTGCAGAAATTCTGTAAACAATGCCGCTGAGAGCTGAATGTCTGTGGTGGTAAAGTCGCTATTGGGGTTAGCGCTGACCTCGCCAATGGCGGCCCAGTTGTTTTGGTTGTCTTGGGCTAGCGGCAAGCCTTTGTTCCAGTTGCTGGTCTGTAGGGTGAAATCAACCTGATTAAACCAGTCGCCAGCATCATAGGTGTTGCGGTCCATGGATTTAGAACGAATGAAATCTGAGCCCATGTGTAAAAAGGGTATGCCTTGGCTTAACAAGGGGATAGACAGCGCCACGTTTTGAATACGGACTCGGTCTTGTATTGCTAAACCCTCTGGCAAAGCGTATTGCAGTTTGTCCCACAAGGTCTCGTTATCGTGTTTGGATATGTAGTTGATGGTATCGGCCGGATCATCACTGTAACCCGCTGGTTGTCCATTCCATTGGTAATCGTAGGTGGATACATAAGCGTCGCTAGCGGCCACAAACTGATAGCTGGCGACATTACCCACCAAACCCACACGGATGACGTCTTGTTGGTTAATGCTGCCGCCGGTAAACAGAGCACCATCACGCACCGCATCGCGCTGGCGATCTGAATAAGTACCAATCTCGCTGCCCGCCATGTTTAGTTGCGACGCTTGCTCAAACCGCCGGTTATCGGCGACTTCGCCAAAGTTCCAGCCTTCACCGTAAAAGTAGGTATCGGCATCTACGGCGCGCACGGCTTCACGAGCATCCATAATCCCTTGTTTGGGAATATGCCCCATTAAGTCAAAACGAAAGCCGTCAAAGCCAAAATGCTCGGCAAAACTGACCAGTGAATCATTCATCAATTTAGCCATCATTTTGTGTTCGGTGGCGGTGTTTTCGCAGCAGGTGGAGTTTTCAATTTGGCCACTGGTTTCGTTTAAACGGTGGTAATAGCCAGGTACGACTTTGTCTAGCACCGAATTATCAGATAGGCCAGATGAAGCGGCGTGGTTATACACCACATCAAGTACCACCCGTAGTCCGATTTGATGCAAGGCTTGGTTCATGGCGCGCATTTCTATAATACGGCTCACCCCATCTGGATCGGTTGCGTAGCTGCCCTCTGGTGCAGCGAAATGTTGAGGATCATAACCCCAATTAAACCCGTCCATGGCGCGCATAGACTCTACGAGTGATTGAGCATCAGTGGTTGAGGGGTCGTAACTTTGCAGCACCTGTAACAGGGTATCTTGCTCGTTTTGCACGCCACAGACAGGCGCCGCGCTATTGAGTTGGCATAATTTAGCAACGCTATCGGTTAAATCTACCCGCTGGTTGATATCTTCTTCGATCGAGGCAATATCATTGGCTGGTAATACATGAAAGTGGGTTAACCCTGCCGCCTGTAAACGTTGTAAGTGTTGCATCGGCACAGAGTTGAGTTCGGTAAAGGCCAGATATTTACCACGATGGGATGCACTAGTACTTTGGTCAAGAATACTGAAATCGCGAATATGTCCTTCGTAGATAACTGCATCTTCTGGGTCGGTAATAGTGGGTACCGTGTGTGTGTCCCAATTAGTTGGTTTTAAGTCTTCGTCATGCAAATTAACAAACTGGCTATAACGACCGTTAGTCGCCAAACTAACGGAGTAGGGATCAGTAACGGTTAATTGTTCGTTCTGTTGGGTCAGTGGATGAAAAACACTGATATCGTACTGATAAAACTGACGATCAAGCGCTGTTCTAGCCCCACTGTAGAACCAAACTCCACTTTGGGTATTCAAGCTCATGGCATGACTGGCAATAGCGTGCTTACTGCTGTTGTACACCACTAAATTTACCCCAGTGGCGGTGGGCGCCCAAAGCGTCGCGGTAATGGTGCTGTTGGTATAAGTTACCCCAAGCTCTGCTTCATCTGCGTCGTCTGGGCCATTGGTATAAAGGCTATCTATAAGTCTTGGGATCTGTACTCGGGTTGCCTCGAGCAGTTCGCCCTGCGCATCAAGTGCCACGGCAAGTAGTTGCTGTTTGGCCCATTGTTTTGCTTGGGTGTCGGTGAGGTTCAGGTAAAAACCGCTAAAGCCGCTTAGTTGTGGGTCCTGTGCGTATATTGCTGGGTCCTCATTCGCCATGGTTAAGGGAGTAAAGCTGGCGTTGGCTAAGCTGTCATTATTCACATTGGATAAACCGGCCTCGGCTGAGGTGTATAAGCGATATTCGGCTGCATTAGTAGCAGTGAGCCACACTAAAGTATTTGCGGTCATCCAGTGTGCTTTAGCGCCATCAATGGAAAAAGGGCGAGATTCGATGGGCTCATACCAAAGCTCGGGGTAACCATCAAACGCAAAGGCTTGCTGACCATTGGCGGGTTCAAAACGACTATTGCTGTTACCCAAGGCTTTGTTGTCACCGTTATGCACAATAAAGTTATAACAGGATGCGCCAGGAGTAATGGTCAAAATATAATAGGCGCCATACACTGGGTGTTCACCATCAACAGGGTAGGGATCGGCCCAGTTGGCAAAGTGACTATCATCAGTGGTCGGTGCGCCATAATCGCCGCAGCCTTCACCATTCCACACGTGCAATCCCCAACCTTGATAATTAGCGTCTTCGCGCTTATAAAATAAGGCAATTTGATTATCCGCTAAGGTCAGGCCCGTATCAGGGGCAAGGTCTGCTTGTAACCGCATGTCCATGGCGAGTGCCGCACGCGTTAAACTAAGCTTAACCGTGAACTGGTGAGATGCCCCCCCAGCGAGTTCATTGATGCTTAAGGCAATAAAAGGTATATCGCTTTCAGTGCCTTGGCTGTTCATGATGTCATGACTGCTGGCATCGAACAGCACACGCATAGGGCCACTGATAGCATTCCCTGTGTTCGTCAGGGTAACAATGGCGCTGTATTGGCGATTAACGCGGTCATAAACGGGTCGCGATGCGTAACTAAAATCACCGCTGTCGGTATTTTGCCAAGCGGCATCGGCCAAAGGTGCCAAAAGCAGCATCAATAATAGATTTATACGGATAAGTAATTTCATTTTAGATAGTCCGGATGGATTGTTTGTGTCGCGTAAACAACGCCGCAGCGCCAAGTAATAACAACGCTGACATAGGGGGGCCAGGCACATTTGTCGGGGCAGACCTAAGGGCCACGTTGTCGATCAATAACGTGGATGAAAAGGAATCTGGGGTGAATCCACCTTCTAGATTGAAATCTAAAAACCAGCCTGACTGATTAATAAAGCGATTATCAAGCATCATGGAATAGGTACCCGCACCGTAAGTGCTAGTAGGCTCGAACAAAAACCCAGGGTTTGCATCAGCGCCAGTTATATCCCCTAAGCTGTTAGTGAAGTTGACGAAAAATACATCGGCTAAGTTCGAACCATCGTCAAAACCGCTAAATACCCAATCAAAACTAAGCCATAACTGAGCATTACTTGCAGCCGTAAAATCTATTTCGGTTGACAAGGTATTGGCAAAAAATGCACTGGCACCACTGGCCACATCGATACTTACTTTTGCCTGACATGCGCCAGCATTGTTTACGATAGCAAAGTCGGTATTCGGGCTAGTATGACGTACCCCATCGGTATAGTTGTCCCAGCCGGCAAAGTCGCAACTTTGAAAGTCGCCATTGGTAACCAACGCAGCCTGAGCGCTGGTAGTGAGTAATAAACACAATAATGTCAATATTTTGGGTGTGGTTTTCAATGTTTCAGCCTTTTTAGTTAGAATTGTTAATGCATTTGCGCAACATGTTATTGGCAATCTATTTACATAAAACTTTAATTGAAAAAAAACGTATGACCATTGAATTTGGCCAAAAAGGACATGAATACGTATGCAGTGAAATTGGAATATTGATTTACCAAGCAGTCGACCTTGCCAATATTCTTTGTAAATGTACGGTGCAATTAAATCGGGGGCGATTACTAATATATGGGTCAAGATGCAGCCAACTACCCCGTACTCTTGTGTAGAAACATCCCATGACGTGCAACGCGTATATTGATAGTCGAAGTAAACACTATCCCTTGGTGGGCTTGGCTTGTTATGCTCCTAAGCTTGATTTTATATATTAAGAACGAATAATTCAGAGGGGTCGCGTGACTACAATCGAACGTAAAGAAACAAAGCAACGAATGAGCCGGGTCGTGATACACCAAGGTACGGTTTATTTGTGTGGCCAAGTCGCCGCTGATGCCAGTAAAGGCATTGAAGAACAAACTCAGACCATGTTAGACAAGGTTGATGACTTACTACTGAGTGCAAATAGCTCTCGGGAACACCTGTTATCTGCGACTATCTATATTAAAGACATGGCCGATTTCGCAGGGATGAATTCAGTCTGGGATGCGTGGATACCCGAAGGACACGCACCTGCAAGAGCATGTGTACAGGCGGCGATGGCGCGACCAGCGCTGCTGGTTGAGATATCCGTGGTCGCTGCGCAAAAATAAGGTCTTTGCCTTAAAGCTTACTGGGCTCGGGCCGCATCGGCTCGGCCAAATATTCTGATACGGTACCCTTTATCGTCTTTTTGTAATTAAAAGACGCCAAAAAGATGAATTTAGCGCCTTTTACTGTTAATTTGTTGTTAAATAACAACAAATCGAATGATTCATTATGCAAAACCTGTCGGTAGTACACGAGCCTTGGTATTTATTAAGCGTCGCGCTAGGCGCGGTACTTGCGCTTTTGTGGTTAATTGTACGTTTGCGCCTGCACGCGTTTATCGCCCTGTCTCTGGTGAGTTTACTAACGGCTTTATGTGCTGGTATCGCGGTCATAGACGTTGTACCTACCTTAATGGGAAGTTTCGGTGGCACGTTGGCATCGGTTGCCTTGCTGGTCGGATTGGGTGCCATGATCGGTAAGCTGCTGGAAGTATCAGGCGGGGCACAAGTGCTAGCGGATAACTTGGTGAATCGTTTTGGCCCTGACAAAGCGCCGTTGGCACTGGGGATAGCATCACTGTGTTTTGGTTTCCCGATTTTTTTTGATGCTGGCTTAATTGTTATGATGCCAATTATTTTCAGTGTGGCACATCGCTTTAATGGTTCAGTGTTAACCTATGCATTACCCGCCGCTGGCGCTTTTGCGGTTATGCATGCCTTTGTGCCGCCCCATCCTGGGCCTGTGGCGGCGGCTGAATTTTTGGGGGCAGATATTAGCTTATTGCTGTTGGTTGGTTTAACCATTGCAATTCCTACTTGGTTTTTAGGGGCTTATCTATACGGCCAGTACGCAGGTAAACGTTTTGATATTCCGCTACATTCACTGTTCGTTTCAAGCGCAGATAGCACTGATAGCAAGGCAGCCAAAAACGAACTAGATTCAGTGGGCTTGCCTAGTTTTGCCAGTGTTATTTTCATCTTGTTGCTACCGGTATTTTTGATTTTCATGGACACGGGTCTAAATACCCTCATCGCCGCACAAGCTATTGCCGGGGACAGTTCCTTGGTACACTCGTTGCGCCTATTGGGTAAAACACCCGTCGCGTTATTAATCACCTTACTTGTTAGTATTGCGATTTTTGGTCGCCGTTATGGTATGCAAAAAATAGAATCTTGGTGCGGTGAGTCGTTAGCGCCTATTTGTGGCGTGATTTTAGTCACAGGTGCTGGCGGTATGTTTGGTGGCGTGCTTAGAGCAAGCGGCATCGGCGAAGCCTTGGCAGGTTTACTGGCGGATACCGGCATGCCATTAATTGTTGCAGGTTTTATTATCTCTGCTTGCTTACGCGTAGCGCAGGGGTCGGCAACGGTCGCATTGACGACAACCGCAGCGTTGTTAACCCCAATGGTTGCAGTAACAACTGGCTTATCAGCGGTCGATTTATGCTGCTTAGTGATTGCGATAGCAGGGGGAGCAACGGTATTGTCGCATTTTAATGATTCAGGATTTTGGTTGGTCAGCCGCTTGCTCAACATGGATGAAAAAACCACACTGCGCACTTGGACGGTGATGGAAACCTTATTAGGCAGCATTGCCTTTATCTTTGCGTTAACCCTAAGCTGGATATTTTAATTCGTTATACAAAAAAACAGCGGCTTAAGCTGCTGTTTTTTTAGGTCTGATAACCCCTGTGGAATCTAATTAAATGCTTTGTTTAGAAAGCTTCAACTTCGGCGAGCATTTGGCTGAAGTCTGACAATTCGACTTCTAGATATTCACCACCGTCACGCCATTCCACACCAATCACGACATTATCTTCGGCTAAATCTTCAACCCAAAATTCTAACCAATCAGATACCGAAATTGCTTTGGGAACGTAATCTTGCCATTCGTCGATGCAATGTTCTTTGGCTAATTCAGCATTTGACCATAGGGGCATCACGTCAGTTTCTTCAAAGTTAATGGAATCCAAAATAACCCAACCTTCACTGGATTTATCTTGTAATGCCCACAGAACCTGGGTGTTTTTTACGTGTGCCATAAAATCGGCTGAATCTATATTTTTATCTGTCATGGTGAGCTCTAAGTGGCTGGTTTGTGGCGCAATGATACGGAGTAACTAAGCCACTCACAACGGATGATTTAACTTTACCCATAATGCCTTAATCACATGGACATAAAGCGGGCTTGGGTTTATTCTGCTTATTCCGATATAGGCAAAAAACTGCGTTTGTAGTTCCTTTTTGTTATAAGTTTGTTAGCTGTTTGTTTACATTGCTGTAACTGAATTATGGATAGGATGAGTATGGATTCGATTTTACTGATTATTTTTATTTCATTGGCGATTGCCAGTGTGTTGAACATAGTGCTGAAAAAGTTTTCGGTGTCGCACATTATTGGCTACATCATTACCGGTACGATCATCAGTAATATATTCCATTTTAATGACAGTGAAAAACTGCACTCGCTGGACCTGATAGGTGAGTTTGGTATTGTATTCTTAATGTTTACCATTGGCTTGGAGTTGTCTTTTAATAAACTGAAAAAGATGAAAGAGCTGGTGTTCTTCAACGGCTTTGTGCAAGTTGCTGGTAGCGCCGTATTTATTTTTGCCATAGCGCATTACCTTTTTGTTCAAACCACCACCGCGTCGGTTATTATCGCCTTAGCGTTTAGCTTATCTTCCACTGCTATCGTGCTCAGTTATCTTAAAAAATCAAAAGACGTGGTCACCCCTTACGGTGAAAAGTCTGTGGCCATCCTGATTTTTCAAGATTTAGCGGTTATCCCTATTTTGTTATTAATTAGTTTTTTGGCGAACAGTGAGCTGTCGATGGGGGATGTGCTGTTAAACACTGTATTGTCGGCTACATTGGTTATCGTTTTTATGTTCACTTTGGGTAAAAAACTCATTGAATGGTTATTGCACTTTTCAACCAATGCCAAGCTCGAAGAGCTGTTTTTAGGTTCTGTGTTGACCATTGTCATCGGCGCGTCGTTATTGGCTCATGAAATGGGCTTTACGTATTCTCTCGGGGCGTTTATTGCCGGCATGATCATCGCTGAAACTAACTTTCATGTGAAAGTCGAATCAGACATTGCTTCCTATAAAGACATCTTGCTTGGTGCGTTCTTTTTCTCCATCGGCACCAAAATCGATATTGGTTATTTTTATCAAGAGTTTTTCTTGGTATTGGCTGTTCTAGCCTTGGCTATGCTCATTAAAGCCTTGTTTATTTTCGCCCTTATTCGGCGTAAGTCTAACAAAAGTGATGCGGTCAAAACGGCCATTGCCCTATGCCAAATCGGGGAGTTTTCATTCGCTATTTTTTCATTAGCGATCAGCGAAAATATTATCTCCTATGAACTCGGCAGCTTTTTGATCCTAGTGACAGTGCTGTCAATGATAGTTACGCCGTTTATGGTGAACAATATCTATAAATTAGCGTCTTACTTTGTGGTTGAATTTTTCGAATCTGACAAAATTACCCCTATCGATGCCCATCAGCATACGATTATTTGTGGTTTCGCTATTGTGGGGCGAATTGTGGCTAAAGAGCTTACTGCCAATGGCAGGCCTTTTGTGATCATCTCAGATAACTTACAGCATGTTTTACTGGCCCGTGAACGCGGTTACATGGCGTATTTTGGCCATTTAGATAAAAGACCCGTGCTTGAATCGCTAAAGGTTGAGCAGTCGGCCAGTGTCATTTTGACGGTAACGACGTTATTGACCAAAAAAATAATCTGCCAAGCGCTATTAGATTATTTCCCTGATGCAAAAGTGATAGTGAAAATAAACAGCCAAGATGAAAAAAAGGCCCTGGATGGAATGGGGATCTCTGCCTTTGTGCATGCGGAGCATGAAACTGCACGATTATTGGTAAAAAAGAGTATGGCGGCGCGTTTTGAAAATAACGATCACTTGAGTAATCTAGATTCAATTAGTGACTAATTTTGGCGTCATTGTTAATGCGATTTTCTGATTGAATTATAAGCAATTGGAATAACAATTTTATAACGGGTCTATTTATAATCTAGCTGGAATGGGGATTTTTCTTTACTTAGCTGTCGTAAAATAGTTACCATTGTGCGTCGAATTTATTAACCGTTTCCTTTAGGCTCCCAATATATGGATCTACACAGCAGTGAATTGCCTGTTATTCTAAGAAACCTCAGGAAAGAGGCGGGCTATACACAGGGCGAACTAGCTCAGCGTGTTGGGTTAAGTCGAGAAACGGTCTCTGCAATAGAAAACAATAAACCTGAGTCATTGCGTACATTACAAATTGAAGTGGTCAAAAAATGGTGGTCTGTATGTCGCACCAAAGCCAAAGAAGAAACCCGCAATAACTTCGTTAATCAAATCGTCGGTTACTTTAAATTTATCACCGATAGACTCTAGTCCACGTGTTCTTTAGCTCCACACGAATTCCAAAATTCATTGGTTCCGTTTTATTTGTTTGTGCCGGTTTCCTGACTTACGGCGACAGCTTGTTATTTGAAAAAATCTACCTTGCCTTATTAGGTTTTGTTGCTGTGTTGTTTATTCGCGACATTAATCTGGTGAGTATTATTGTTATTTCGGCTACCGCTAATTTATCCTCAGAGTTACTTTATCCCCTTGTTATTAGTGAGCATTTCCAATTAACACTTAAGGTGTTGACCTACTTAGCGGCATGTTATTCGTTATATAAGGTGTCGGAGGATAGTATGCGTTGGCCGACAGTTGTGGTCGTGGCTGGCTGTCTAGCCACTGAGATTTACTGGTATGTGAGTAAGCAAGCTGCGCCGATGATTTTCTGGTATGTACTCTTGCTCACCATCAACCTTTGGGTGCGTCACTTTTTATTCGCCCGAGTATTCCTTATGGCTAAGTATTTTCCAAGTCAGTACCGCTCATTAAACTTAGATCATTCTTTGTATCAATTAGTTTTCTTTTACATCCTGTTGCACCAATTGATCTTGATAGAATACATTCTACGTCGAGTATTTGACGTGCAGAGCACCCATATTTACTACGCTGCACCCTATATTTTCCACGGTTTAACGACGTATTCGGCGCTATTAGTGCTGGTACAAGGTTACATTCTCATTTCAAAAAATTGGTTTAAAGCCTAACTTCTGTCACGCTAAACCTACCATTTATATGTTCATATTTTAACCTTCTATGTGACATTGCCGATAGATATCCTTGATAATCACTGTGATGGAAATTCGTCCATCATTAATTCGTTATTAGGATATATATCATGAAAAATTTCACCCTTGCTGCCACTGTTGTTTTATCTATTTTTGCTTCTAGCACTGCGTTTGCGATTGGAACGGGTGGTAAAATGGTTCCCCCTAGTATTATTGGTACTGGCGGAAAGATGGTTCCCCCTAGTATTATCGGTACTGGCGGAAAAATGGTTCCTCCTAGCATTATCGGTACAGGTGGCAAAATGGTTCCTCCAAGCATTATTGGTACCGGTGGTAAAATGGTTCCCCCTGCGCAGTTATAAACTGCTATTAGATCACCAGTAGAGTTGATTTTCACTGGTGCACAGAGCCAACGTATAGAGCGCCTATTTGGATAAGATTAGGCGTTTTCTTTTACGTTTGGTGTGAGGCACCGCGGAAACATAGCAATTCCAACTATCAAATAAGAATTATTCGTATTTAATGGTTGACCTTGTTCACTTTAGTGATATAGTTGACATTATCAACTAATTTACTGGGAGCTAACATGAAACCTCAAGCACGTTTAGTCAAAGTTATTCGTATCGAATCATTGTCACCGCATTTACGTAGAATTTTTTTCAGCTCGGACGCGCTTGCGGACTTTCCTGAGGGTAAGGACGGCGCACACGTGAAGGTGCTGATCCCACATGAAGGAGAAACCTTTCCTGAGTTAGCGTTTGATGCAGTAAAACCAGCGGTTAAGCGCTCATATACAATACGTAGCTTCGACGCCAAAAGGCGAGAGCTCGCCATTGATTTTGTGGTTAATTTGCACCAAGGCCCCGCTACTAATTGGGCTAAAAACACTAAAGTAGGAGATTTCGCGGCTATCGCTGGCCCAGGACCACAGAAAATTACTGATTTTACCCAGGACAACTATTTGCTCATCGGGGATATTACTTCAATTAACGCGGTAAACGGTTTTGCTAGGTATATTCGCCCACAAGCTAATGTGCAGGCTGTCATTACGGTGCCCACCCGTGCCGATATTATTCATATGGATGCTGGTGCGCATTTACATGTTGATTGGCACATAGCAGACGAGCATAGCGAATCGTTAGAGCAGGTGGTTGAGGGCAAAGCCAAAGCGTTAGCTAAAAATGCGCATATCTTTTTCGGCCTAGAAGCCAGAAATGTACGTGCACTTAAAACGTTATTACTCGATGACCTTGGCGTGAACCGACTAAATATTTTTGCCACTGGCTATTGGAAAAAGGGCGTCGATGCGGATAAATTTAATCGGCAAAAACAGCAGGGTCCATTATAGATTCAGTTATCCAGTGATATTGCTGTGTTATACAGAAAAAAACCATCTCACGAGAGATGGTCTGCATTGATATTCATTTTTTGTTTCCTGAGTCATGAACGCAATCACATGCAAATTAAAAAGCGTATTGGCCTCCTAGGTAGAAGGTACGAGGTTGGCCGCCAAAATAACGATATGAGCCAAATGCATAATCGGCGCGGCTGGCGTACTTTTCATCGGTTAGATTTTCTATATTTGCATTGAGGCTCAGGTGTTTATTGACGCGTAACTGAGTGCGTAAATTTAGCAGGTCATGGCCCGAATATTCATGCTCGTTTGCTGGGTCTAGGTAGTAATTGCCAATGTGTTGCCATGCTAGTTCAATATCTGTACTGCTTGTGGCTTGCCAGTTCAGTCGAACATTACCTTGTTGGCGTGGCGCTGTGTCGATTTTATTGCCGTTAACAACGCCGCTACTTGCAAGGTTAAAATCGTATTCATGCTCTGCATAGGCGTAACTGGCTGACAAACTAAGGTTAGCGATAAGCTGATATGTGACATTGAGTTCGACGCCCATATGGGTTGTTTCGCCGTCGGTAACGTTTAAGCCATCGTCATCACGAAAAAAGAAGTTGTGCTTTTGCATGCTGTAAGCCGTCGCTTGCAATTGAAGGTTTGCAAACGAACCACGCAGACCGGCTTCTATACTGTTTATTTCTTCGGACTCTATGCTACCGATTGTTTGTTGGTTTTGCAGTCGATACAGATCTGTCGTTTGGGGTGCGCGAAATCCATTCGCCCAACTTGCAAAAAGCGCGAGGTTGTCGTTAACACGATAATTTGCCCCTATTTTTGCACTGGTGTTATTGAAACGATCATGGCGATCGCTAGGACGTTGATACAAGCAACTAACTGGTTGTGCATCATTGTTAAAGCATGATGAGCCATCAGCCTTACTGGTGCCATCAGCGATGAGGTTATCGTAACGATACTCTGTGCTATCGAAGCGCAGACCTGAGGTGAAACTAAGTGCATGGTTATACTGCCAATTGACCTGTATAAAGGGCGATAGGGTGGTAGCGTCGACTTCATAATCAAAATGCACTCCTTGCTGCCGGGCTTTACCGAAACTAAAGCGGTCGGCTTGCTGTTGGGTTTCAGTTAATTTCCCCTGAGTCAGGTCCACGTCAATTCCCACGACTACTGCAAAGGCATCATTCATTTGCCACTGGTAGTCACTATTTATCCCTAAACTGTGATGGCTGTTTTCTTCAATCGCTCTGGACGGCAAATAATGCTGGCGAAATGCCATACTATTGCTGCGAAAGTAAGGGGTGAAATTAAGCTGTTCGTTGGCATTTAATTGGTAACTTACATGACTCGCTCCGCGTATGGATGACCATTGTCGGTACGCATCTGTATCACAGTTTTTCTGCATTGCATCTCGGTCTTTATACAGCTCACTCGGGGCATAATCTGAGGTAAAGCAACCCTCACCATTGTCACCAGATGCGATGAATCCAGCGGTATCTTGGTCCAGATCAAAGCCCGATAGGGTGCTGCTGATGGAAAGTTTATCGTGCTGATAATCATGACGTAATCCCAGCTTACTAGAGGTATAGCCGCTGTCGTCTTGATAGCCACCGTCGTTAATCACTTGTAGGTTTAACCCGATTGCTTGATGTTTAGAACCTTGATCATCAACTTGGCCAATGGCACCTTGGAACTGTGTTCGCTGATTGCCCCCTAAGGTGATACCAAGATTGCCACCCTCTTGTGGGGTTAAACTCAACACATTCACTACACCGTGAACCGCATTAGAACCGTAAACTGCGCTGCTTGGGCCTTGGACAATTTCAATGGCATCGGCTTGCGCTAAATTAAGCTCTGCCAGGGCATTGTTGTTAGCAAAGCCTGCCGCGCGAGTGGGTATACCATCTTGCATAAATAAGAAAGCTCCGGCAGCACCAGGGCCTGTTAAAATGGGCGAGCGAAGAGAGGGTAGGTTCTCAACGCCGTTGTTAGCTTGAATATACACACCGCTGGCACGGTTTAGAATGTCGCTGGCGAGCGTGGCTTTTACGCGCTCTATCTCGTCCTCCGCAATGCGCTGCATATTACTATCGAACGCCATAAGGTTGGTTTTTTGATGTGAACCACTGACAACGACGACTTCAATAGGGGCTTGTTCAGCCATCACCCATGTACTTTGCATGGCAATGGTTAATGAGGCAATGGGCAATATAACAACACGGCGAGACATGAATACCTATTTTGAAAAAAGAAAACAGGCGTTATTTTACCTGTTATTGGTAAAATGTTAAATACAGCAATGGATTAGGTAATATTTTCATTGCTGATTTAGTGTCAGTGGTGAAGGTAATAATGGGCCCGTTTACTGGGCCTCGGGAGGGACTTTAGGGGCAATGTTGACGTTTATCGGGGTAGTCATATTAAGATGCACGTCTTGTTGTGGGTAGGCGATTTCGATGCCGGCTTGACGAAACTGCTTTTCAATCTGCATGTGAAGCTCATGTGTGACCATAGCGCGGTCAACCACTGCGCGGGCAAATACACGTAGTTCAAAGTCTAAACTACTGGCACCGAACGCTAAAAACAGTGCCGCAGGGGCGGGGTCTTCGAACACGCTGTGATTATTGTTCGCGACCTGTACCAACAGAGAAACCACTTTTTCAGTATCGCTGCCATAGGCCACGCCAACGGGAATAACGATGCGCGTGACTGGGTCTGATAAGGTCCAATTTACGAAATCTTGGGTGATAAAGGTTTTATTGGGAATGATAAGTTCTTTGCGATCCCAATCACTCACTGTTGTTGCGCGAATTCGAATACGGGTCACTGTGCCGCTGTGCCCTGCAATCGTAATGGTATCGCCGAGTCGAATAGGGCGCTCGAATAAGATCACTATTCCTGAGACAAAGTTAGCGACAATTTCTTGCAATCCAAACCCTAGCCCAACACCCAGGGCAGCTATGAGCCATTGAAGTTTTGACCACTGGGCGCCCAAAATATTGAACGACACAATTATACCTATGATCACGATACTGTATTTTAGCATGGTGGTAATGGCGTAACTGGTGCCTGGAGATAGGTTTAAACGTCCCAACACAGTCATTTCCAATAAGCCTGGTAAATTGCGCACGCCTATCACACTGACAACGAATATCATTAAGCTAAGCAAACAGCTCCACAGGGTGATGCGCTGGGCTTCAATATTGGGATCATCATTGCTTATTTCCCACATAACAACATCATCGAGGGAGTATGCAATGGGCGAAATGTCTTGCCACACAACAGACAACGCGCCTATGAGTGCTAGCCATATCACCATGCGTATGACGGCCTTGGTTTGACTGGTAATGGTGTGCCTATCGAGCTCTTGACTGTCTATTATTTCGGGTACCCCTTCACCAGATTGTTCCGCAGCTTCTTGTTGGGCATTGGCAGCGATAGTGGCTAGCCGTTTGGCACGGATTTTCTCCAGTGCGATACGTCTGGCATTAACGGAAATCGCCCGTTCTGCTGTGTAGTAAACCAAAAGGGCGACGGTACACAGAAACGCAGTTTCTAACATTAATGCGAGGATACGCTGGGCGCTGTATTGATAACCAATAGCCGATAAAATGATCAAAAAAGCCGGTACTAGAATCAATAAGGAATATAAAAAGTACGAGAAGCGCTTAGAGGAATACATCGATGCGCGGTAACGGTAATAAGCGTTACGCGTAACTCTTGTGCCGGCAATGGCTAATGATGAACACAAGATGATCAGGGCAAATTGGCCTAGGTCTTCGCGTATCTCGACACTGGCTTGATTGTTCAACAAAGTCATTATTATGCCAATGGGAATAAACACGATAATCAGTAAGCGGTTGTTTTTTCTGAGCAGAGTAAGGCTGGACTCACTCCAATTAAAATGTACTTCACCAAGGCCATCTTTGCGCACCAGCTGTAACATGAATTCTAGATATAACATCATCAAGCCGCCGACAAAAAATGCGTTACTCAAGCTATTAGCAAAGCCGGTTTTCGCATCACATAAAAGCGCGAGAGCAAACAAAACCAATGCAGGGGGTAGCGACAAACCAAGGGTAATTAATAAGCTGGTGAGCGTTAATTGAAAGGCATCTGTTTGCACTTTCCCGACGTTGGGAGCGATTTCACTTAACCGCCGTTTAAGGCGTTTACGCAATATCAGCGTTAATACCAGCGCAACCAACATGGTGATCAGTGCAAATTGATTGTGTTCAATGTTCTGTTCCACAGCGAGCATGACATTTTGCCAGTGTTCCATTCGTAGCAACCAAGCGGCAGAATCGCCCGCGGCTGTAATGGTGTCCACATCAAAAGGAGTGGCACTTGGGATCCAAAATAGATTACTTTCCAGAAGGTTACTGTAAGTCTGGGTGCGCTGGATAAGGAAACGCAATTTATCCAGTAAAACAGATAGCACGTCTACATGTTGTGTGTAAGCTGAACTGAGCTGAGAAATTAACTCTCGACGCTGTGAGACCAGCTCCTTAGCTTCATCTTGCCAGCGCAGATTATCCTTGCCAATTTGCCCCATTAATACTTCCACATCGGGTGTATCAAATGGCGCACGTCGTTGATTTAAACTGAACATGGCGACTCGGTTGTCGACTAACGATATTTCTGTTTGTTTGATTAAGTCATCTCCATTGACTACTCGAGATGCTTGCTCCCACTCTTGTCTAAGGGCGTTACCAAAAACGGCCGAGGATTCGTATATCTCAAGCTCAAGTAACCGATTCAAAGAAGAAAATTTATTATTTAAATCGCTGATCTGAGTTTGAATTTCGTTTAACTCATGAGCAGTTAAATCTTGTTGAGTAGCTAAGGTGGCGGCACTTTTTGCCAGCACTTCATTGTGTTTGGCAATATCTTGTAAAATCAGTGGGGCACTGATGAGAGAGGCAGTTGTTGCTTGCAGTTTTGCTAACTTTGAGGCGTTTTGCTTTTCGTCTAAGTTATTTTGCAGTGACCTTAATGCGTTAAGTAATTCAACTGAGGCCTGTAATTTCTTCTGTTCGAGAGCAACTTGCGCATCAATAATGGCCAAATGTGCAGGTCGGTAGGCTAGTCTTTCCTTGAGGGAGCCAATTTTCGCTTGTAACATTTTACGTTCGGCTGCCTGAGCAATGCTTTGGGCTAATTTTGCCGGGTTGCTATCTTCGTCGGTAGTGAGGTTGTTGTTAGTGGCATCAATAGCGGTTTGTGTTTCACTGATGATTTGACGTAAAAGCAAGCGGCGTTCATCGTCAAGGGTGGCCTTTAGTTCAGACAATCTAGCTCGGGTACTGGTTACGTCTCCTTCGGTGTCGGTTACCCGAGCGAGTAACTCCGATTGGCTAACGGATTTATTACTTACCGGGGGATATTGAAATTTCGCATAATCATTTTCCAGTCTATTCAGTTTTTTTGGAGCGTCTTTTATTGCGTGATTATATTTATTGGTTTGCTCATCAAATTGTTCTGTGGCCCGTATGTTGTCGATTGCCTGTTGGTATGATTGCTCTATTGCACTTTTTTCTTGCTCGGAAATATCCGCTGCATCAGACGAGGTTTTTAAACGCTGCTGGATTTCTTCAATACTGGGAAGCAATTCATCCCCTGCCAATACCCCAGAGCAAAAAAATAGACTAAAAAGTACAATGAATTTAGCTATACCTGCGGAGGTTGATATTCTGGGCATACATATCCTAAAAATTGAGACAGCCCATCATACCTTACTTGTATTACGCGCGTCTTGTGCCGGTGGCACTGTGAATAAGCGGCGATACTCACGGCTAAATTGCGACGTACTGGTATAGCCGACTTCGTAGGCCGCAGAGGTCGCGGTATGCTGTTCGAAAAGCATTTTTCGCTTAGCCGCATGCAAACGAACGGTTTTGATATATTGAATAGGGGAGGTGTTAGTTGCCGCTTTAAAGTGTTGATAAAATGAAGACTCACTCATATTGGCTTTACTCGCTAGGGCCGATATATCCATGTTCGAAGCGTAGTGACGGTTGATATATTGCAGCACATTGGCAATTTGATATTGTTGTCGGTCTTGGCTGGCAAATATGCGCAGCAGGTCGCCATGTTCAGCATTCAATACGTGATAAATCAATTCTTTAAGCGCTAGTTGTCCCAGTACATGGGCTTTGCTTTTTGAGTGGGCACAGTCGAGTAGTCTGCACAAGGTACTCTGTATATCCTGATTAATCGCACTGACGTAAATGCCTCTGGGCGAGGAGCGGTTTACGGTGAACATGTCTAATGAGCCGGTATTTTCCTTGGGTTCAAGGGGCATCTGCACTAATAATTCGTTGACCAGTTGGGTGTCAAGACTGATACGTGCCGCTAAATAGGGGGTTTCCTTACTCGCTTGTAGGATCTGACCTTCTAGCGGCAAGGGCACGCAACTAACTAAATAATGCATGGGATCGTACTGATAACGCTCTTTGCCTAAAAACGTCGCCTTTGAACCAAGCAAAACCATATATATACTCGGCTGGTATATCACCGGCAGTGGCGATGCCATGGGATTGTCACGGCGAAATAGGCTTAAATGCGGGATGCTTGTAGAAAAGTCGCCTTCATTTGGGGTCAGCTCTAATACTTTTTTAATTAATGCATTCATCCTATGCCACCTCGTAAATATATGCTGTGTTTATCATTACGCTAGTATGCCATGTAGCGACGCGGGGGAAAGCTGCTGGCAGCATGATTGTAGGATTAGGCAAACATTTTGCAGTATCCCCCAATTTAATTGCGCATATTCGACGTTAACATGCTAACTCGATATATGTTTTTCATTATTAATGAGGATTACGTTATGCAGAAACGTCAATTAGGTCACCAGGGGTTAATGGTGTCGAGTGTGGGTTTGGGTTGTATGGGCATGTCTGATTTTTATGGCTCTCACGATAAGCAAGATTCATTCGCGACTTTACATCAAGCGATAAATAGCGGTGTTACGTTTTGGGACACGTCAGACATTTACGGGCCAAAAACCAACGAACTTTTATTAGGGGACTTCTTCAAGCAAAATAGTACTGCACGGGATTCTGTCACATTAGCAACTAAGTTTGGGATCCTGCGCGACGATAAAGGTGGTTTTCTCGGATTTAACGGGCGGCCAGAATACGTAAAACAGGCGTGTGATGCCAGTCTGCAACGTCTGGGTATCGATTGTATCGATCTGTACTATCAGCATCGAATGGATCCTAGCGTGCCCATCGAAGAAACGGTAGGTGCGATGGCTGATCTGGTCAAAGAAGGCAAGGTTCGGTATTTAGGTTTGTCTGAAGCCGGCAGTCAAACGCTTAAACGCGCCTGCGCCGTTCATCCCATTGCTGCGTTGCAGAGCGAATACTCGTTATGGAGCCGGGATATTGAAGACGACATTTTACCTGCTTGTCGTGAGCTCGGTGTTGGGTTGGTTGCATATAGCCCTTTGGGTCGAGGGTTTTTAACTGGGGCTATTACCCAGCGAAGCGATCTAGGCGCGGGGGATTGGCGGCTGACTAATCCACGTTTTTCAGAACAGAATTTTGACCATAACTTACGTTTGGTAGCCGAAATAAAAACCATTTCTGACAGCCTTGACTGCTCACCAGCACAGTTGGCTTTAGCCTGGATTGCAAAACAGAGTCCGGAATATGTGTCGATCCCAGGTACGCGTAACCCAGCTAGAATCGTCGAGAATGCAGGAGCAATGTCTTTAAATATCTCTGAAGAGAAATGGCTCGATATTGCCAAGTGCATTGCACAACATCAGGTACATGGTCTGCGCTATCCAAAGGAGTCCATGGCAGCGCTTGGCCGTTAGTCTTTGTTAAGTTCAGCAAGCAAGTTATCGGCGATACATTGTGCGATATGTTCGAAGTCCCTTAACTGTGATCCGCTTAATCCTTGGGTCATTTGATTATATATTTCAACTTTCGCTGCGTGGAATTGCGCCATTAAGGTTTGACCCTCTGCCTTTACGCTAAGAATTTGACTGCGCTTGTCTTCAGGATGAGCGCATTTCTCTATTAAATCCGCCGCCAATAACTCTTTAACGATCCGTGCCACCTGCGCTTTATCTCTGGCTAAAACATTGACAATATGGTTGGCAGTGCAAGCATCCGATTGCGCTATAACTGCGAGGCTGCGCACATGCATCGCACCTATTCCCAATTCGTTAGCATTGATTGCACTGCGTATGCTGATGCGAAAACGTTCGGAAATCGCGATAATGTGTTCGATAAGTTGAGAGTGCATGCACAGTTCCGTTGAGTATTTTAGTTGATTATATCAACAAATTTCCCTGTTTCGCCAGAAGCGCTTATCGGCTAATGCGCAAGGCAGGCTAGTTCATCCTGTTTCTGCCGCTTTAGTAGGGCATCAAAATCTTGGTATTTTAACGGTTTTGCGAACAAATAGCCCTGTCCATACTCACAACCCATTTTTTGCAATATATTACGCTGTTCTTCAGTCTCTATGCCTTCTGCGACAACCTTAATACCGAGCTTTTTCGCCATGACTATTATGGCTTCACACAACACTTTATCATTACTGACTTCGCTCATCGAATGAACAAAAGATTTATCGATTTTCAAAATATCAGTAGGATATTTCTTCAAATATGAAATCGACGAGTAGCCTGTGCCAAAGTCGTCAAGGGCGATATCTACTCCCGCTTGGCGAAACTGAAATAACTTTGTGGATACACTCTGGTTGGCATCCATTAGTAGGTTTTCAGTTATTTCCAATAAAATAGCTTGGGGAGGTGTCCGAGTCTCAAGCAGGGTATCTAACCATTGGGTAATGCATCTATCTGGATCGGTATAGTGAATGGGTGACGTGTTAATACTTAACTGTAGCGTGGGGCATAGGGTTTTACGCCAATGGCGCACATCTCTGCATACCTGAGAAAATACCCAGTTACTGATATCAATTATTAAACCCGTTTCTTCTGCCACAGGGATAAACTCCAATGGCCCGATAACACCGTGCACAGGGTGTTGCCAACGAATCAAGGCTTCAGCTTTAGTACAGTATCCATTGTGCATTTCAACGATGGGTTGATAAACGATAAACAATTCTTCATTTTCAATTGCATGCCTAAGATCGGATATTAACGTCATGCGCTTTAACGCCGCATCTCGCATGCTTTTGGTATAATAATGGTAGTTATTTTTACCTATTGATTTGGCGCCATACATGGCCTGATCGGCATTTTTAAGTAAGCTGGCAACATCTTCGGCGTTATCAGGGTAAATTGTGATCCCTATGCTGGCACTGGTATGTACAATTTCATTTTGTAAGTGATAGGGTTGTGCTACCGCTTTCAGTATCTTCTGGGCGGTATTTTCTAAGCCACTAAAATCCATTATGTCGTTGATGATCATGACAAACTCATCACCGCCTAAACGCGCCACGGTATCTTTTTTACGGATGCATTGCTCGATACGCTTAGCGCAATCAACTAATAAATCATCTCCGACGCCATGGCCCAAGGTATCATTGATGTCTTTAAAGTTATCTAAATCGAGAAACATGACCGCCACGTGAGTTTCATTACGTTTAGCAGCGTTGAGCGCTTGTTTTAGGTGTTCACCCATAATATTACGATTTGGAAGCTGGGTGAGTTCATCAAAATTGGCTTGGTGCCAAATCAGATCGCTGGTGCGCTGGCGTTCAATCGCTATGCTAGCGATATGGGCAAATTGTTCAATGCGTTCGAGCTCTTCATCCGACGGCGTTGCGGGGTGATCATGGTAAATAGCAAATGTACCCAAAACCGACCCATCCGCTGCCTTAATCGGTTCAGACCAACAGGCACCTAAATGGGCTTGTTTGGCAAGGTCAGCCCAGGCTGCCCAGTATGAGTGAGTGCTGATATCGTCAACTATGGTGCGCTCACCTGTGAACGCAGTTGTGCCACAGGAGCCTTGACCTATTCCTATTTCAATACCATCTATCGCAGCGTTATAAAAATCAGGAAAAGATGGCGCTGCGCCAGAAACAAGTTTAATTCCTTCGAGTAATAATATGCTGCATTGCTGTCCGTGATATTCAAGTTCGATGGCCTCAACGATGTCGATTAATACCGAATGAAGGGACTCAGAATGCACGATTTTTTCTAGGATCACGTTACGTAAACGAGTCAATTTTTGCGTTTCATCCAATTGCACTTGAGAACGACGGAGCGCTCGAGCGGTATTGGCTAATTCTTCTTTTTGCAACTCACTTTCGACCATATTAGCGAGGTCACGCAAGACACCTTTATCTTCGTGATTTAATGATTTAGGCTTGGGATCAAACACGCACAGGGAGCCGACAGGATAACCAGCCATAGTGATTTTTATGCCGGCATAAAAGCGTAGATAAGGCTCACTGGTTACAAATGAACTGTCGCGAAAGTCTTCACTTAGATGCGTATCGTTGATGATGAATACATCATCTTCAACTATGGTGTGGGAACAAAAAGCCATGCCTCTGGCTAATTCGGTGGCATCAAAATTAAACACCGATTTATACCATTGGCGGTTTTTATCAGTAAATGAAATCGAGGCGAATTGGCAACCAAAGGTATGGGCTGCTAGTCGCGTAATTCTGTCGAAACGCTCTTCAGGCGCAGTATCTAGAATACGTAAACTGTATAGCGCGTCTAATCGTAGCAAGTCGTTTGAAGGTATCGGTGCCGATTTCAAGGTTTGCTCCCATTTTTCCCAAACTCTACGGTACGCAAAGTACCCATGGATGTAAATATGACCTTTAGTATGAGCTAAACCAGTGAAATCTCCCTAGTTCTGGTACATAAAGTTAACTTTAACTTGGTAATACGCGGGTAAATCGACAATTTCATATTGCCAACCGTGGCGCTGAATGATTTTTTCACTTAGTTGCAATCCTAAACCGTAGCCGAGAGGATTTCGGTTTTTATCATTGTCGTGGCTGACGTCATTCTCGTCATTATCTTTAGAAATATTGGTGATAGTGACGCAACTTCCTTGCTGTTTTATCTGTACTTTTCCTTGCTGTGTATGTTGGTAGGCGTTACGGATAAGGTTACTCAGTACAATATGACAGGCCGTAGCGGCAGTGTGTAAGGTGAATTTTTCACTTTGTATCTCGACTTCAACCTGCTTGCCGTTGAGCAAATATCCTAATTCATTACAAAGCTGGCTAATGTTTTCATCAAGGTTAACAGGCTCAAGTGATACAGTTTGCTCATCATTGCGACTAAGCCATAACAAGGTGTCGGTTAAATCGCTCATGGTTAAACCGGCTCGTTCGATACGCTGCAGGGTTAGATTCTGTTTGTCGCTGATAGGCGATTGTTCGCTTAATCGTTTGAGTAAATCCACATTACTACGAATGACGGAGATAGGCGTACGGAGTTCATGGCTAGCATAACTAAGAAAACGCTGTTCCCGAGCTAAGCTTTGATGAACCGATAACAGGCTGCCTCTGACTATACTGGCGAGTGTATTGAGCTCGTTGTAAATAAAGTCCGGTGGTGATTGCTGTATATTTTCTTGTGTTAAGGATTTAGCCCAATCTTTCAGTGACTCAATTGGCTTGGCTACTTTGCGCATCACTACAATCAATAAACAAGCGAAAACGGCCATAACACTCACACCGGTTATGATGATCCAAGTAAAGAGTGATATATTCTTCTTGCGTTTTTTATGCAGACTAGTTTTATCTAACATGACCTTAGAAACATACCTAGTTTCGTTGTTTTGATTATACATAATCGTCACGAAAAAGAGGTTTTTAGGCAATGAAAATAGTGAGTCTTGGTCTTTCATTTTCAACAGTTCGTTTTCTTGGGTGGGCGGGGATGTAAAACGTTGTTGAATGATTTTTGGTGTGTCCTGCCAACGACTGGCGACCTGAATGTCGACAAATTTTACCGGATGACCATCTTGCACGTCCGTGGTCATAACAAGCTCGTGCATAATGCCGCCTATTCCGCGATCTAATCCTTCGATAAAATAATTCACACCGAGCACTGAGAATCCAATGGTCATGCTTGAACCAAGCAAGACTATGCTGATGAAAAAGTATAAACGTAAACTGGGTCTGATCTTCATGCTATTGCCCTTTTTGCCTTTCCCTAATGGCAAAACCAACACTGGCCACCGTTTCTAGGGTGACCGATGCGTCGTGTATGTCGAGTGCTTTGCGTAAGTGATAAATATGCACCTTCAAACTGTTACTATCGGGCTGCTCATCTCCCCATACTGATTGCATGATATGTTGCCTACTAACAGTTTGCGGGCTTGCACGCATTAATACTTCAAGGATCTTCAGTGCGGTGGGTGAAAGCTTTAAAGGGTGCTGTGCCAAAAAAGCACTACGTTGGCTCAGATCGAATACTAAATCACTGAGTGTAAGGCGCTTAACCTCACCGCTTCGCCGCCGCGCTAATACTTGAACTCGGGCCACTAGTTCTTGCATGGCAAACGGTTTGATTAAATAGTCGTCACTACCAACTTGAAACCCTTGTAATTTGTCGTTCAGGGAATCTCTGGCGGTCAGCATTAACACTGGAGTATCTAGACCTCTTTCCCTTAACAGGGCGCATAATGTTAAGCCATCCATTTTCGGCATATTAATATCTAAAATAATGACTTGGTAAGGCTGACGTTCAATTAAATTAAGACCCAGTAGCCCATTACTGGCGTGGTCACATTGAATAGTCTCGAGTTCCAAGTAATCCACTATGGTACTTGCCAAGTCAATATCATCTTCAACCAATAATACGTTAGTCATGTTGCGAAGACTCCAGAGAGCGAAGGAGGGTTGCCAACTTAATTTGCTGACACTGAGTCCATACTGTTTTTAGCACAAAGCTTTGCGTTACTAAATAAATCATAACCGACATCTTAATTACATTAATGCCGATAAAATAACAAAAGCGCCGTTAAGACGGGGTTAACGCTTTACATTAATTTACAATCAAGACACTGATTGAGGATCGGTTTAATTGATGCAATAGGGAAATTGCTGTTTATAACAATGTTTTGCCCGCTTTTAAGAATAATTTGAATAGCCTCTCGGGTTGAACCAGCTTTGATTAACCTTATGCTGTGCATGTCATCAAAGGAGACGGTTTCCAGCACATTTCCATCTTTTAGGCTTAGATGGTCATCTCCGATAGACAAGGTAGGAAAATGGCTTTGACGAAATTGGCTTATCCAATAATGTAAAACGCATACCGCTAAACCTAAAAGTAACAAGGGGCCAAATACGATAAGTGCGCTTCGAGTCATCGACCACAGTTCCGGCCAAGAAAAAGTATTGAGTGTCCAAGCGATGTAAAAACCGGCAAGAGCAAAAAGTCCTAGGGGAATATAAAAGCGTTTAAGTATTTGAATTTTATGTTTGCTCTTTTGATATTCAAAGTGTTGCATATGGTTCCGGAAAATCGTGATTTGAAAGGATGGAAATGGTGCTTATAAATATCGCATTTCGTTTACTAAGGTCAGGATTATAAATGATTTTCACCCTGTTAAACGGTTAATTTTATTATCTTTCACAAAGTTAATTTATAAAATCACCTAATATATGACCAAATTTAAAATTAATACTGGCTTTATTCGGCGTAAAGTCGATATCTTATTATACTAATCAGCATTCTTATTCCAAAAAATCTATTATGTTAGCAGTAGTTTCCGCAATTTTTTCTCCTGTAGACGATAATTTACTCATAGTGGGTGATTTTGATCCCTTAATGGTCGTCATCTCTGTTGGTCTTGCAATTTTTGCGTCATTTATGGCTATGCAAGTGGCCACGCAAGCCTCCTTTTCCAATACTCGGGCTAAACGTAAAGCCCTGACATTTGTCGGTAGTTTGGCGTTAGGCGGCGGCGTTTGGTCAATGCACTTTATAGGCATGTTGGCGTTTTCTCTGTGTACGCCTGTGACATACAACTGGATGATAACGGCAATATCCATTGTACCCAGCGTTGCTGCTTCATGGGTGGCGCTGAATGTGATTATCAAAAAACATGTTTCCTTACAGCAATTAATTGTTGGGGGCGTATTGATGGGGGCGGGTATAGGTACCATGCACTATGTCGGTATGGCTGCCATGGAAATGTCACCGTTGCTGCGCTACGACATGACCATTTTCTTAACCTCAATCGTGGTCGCTGTTGTCTTGGCGATATTAGCGTTGTGGATACGTTTTAGCTTGGGGTTTTTAAACCGTGTGAGGTTCGGCGAATATTACCGAAATGGTATCGCTGCGGTCGTTATGGGGTTGGCAATTTCTGGAATGCATTATACCGGAATGGCGGCGGCTCGTTTTGTGCGTCCACCGGGCTTCGAATTTTCCACTCAAGATCAATATATCTCTTATTATCTTGGGTTTGCGGTGGCGCTGATCACCATAGGTATTATCGTTTTAGTTTTGGCGATTAATATGGTGTTGAAATACAAAGAATTGACGCGGCAAGCTAAATTGAATGAGGCACGTTTGCGGGCCACGATAAATACCTCAGTTGACGGCGTGCTCGGGTTTGATAGTGCTGGGTTGATTGAAAGCGCGAACGATGCCGTCTGTGAGTTACTTGGCTGGCATGCAGACGAAATCATTGCGCGAGACATACGTTTATTTATCCCTGACGATAACGTAGCTGAGTTCAATTTATTTATCGATGCCCACAACAATGGCGCTGGGGGGCCGCAAAGCAAAGGTCGCGATGGGGTGATATTGCATCGAGATGGAACTGTGCTGCCAGTGCGTGTTGCCATCGGCCATGTAGAATTAGCTGACCACAGTTACTTTGTGGCCTTTATATCTGATTTACGTTATCGCCTTGAAATGGAAAGTACCCTGCGTGACCGAGAAGAGCAATTTCGCTCTTTGCTCGCCAATATTCCCGGCATTGCATACCGCTGCTTAGATAACGAATTGCGGCCAATGATTTTTATCAGTGATGCCGTTGAAAGTATTTCTGGCTTTCCTGCTGCGGATTATGTGGGCACTGCACCGACAAGGTATTTTCATGAGCATGTTCATCCTGATGATATCGACGATACCGTGCAGCAAATTAATGCAAATAAAGTCTATAAAGTGGAATATCGTATTTATAACGCTCAGGGCAAAATTCGCTGGCTAATGGGCTACGGTACCCATGCAGAAAATTCAACAAGTGGGGAAAAATGCCTCGACGGTTTTATTATGGATATTACCGAGCGTAAAGAGATGGAACAATCCTTACTCATTGCTAAAGATAAAGCAGAGCAGGCGGCCTCCGCAAGGGCGGCGTTTTTGGCTAATATGAGTCATGAAATCCGTACCCCTATGAACGCTGTTATCGGCTTTAGTGATATATTGCTTGATGACGTGTTCGAAGCCGAGCAGCGCAAACACCTGACAACAATTAACCAGTCGGCTAAATCCTTATTGCACTTACTCAATGATATTCTCGATAGTGCAAAGCTCGACAAGGGTAAGTTTGAATTAGAAATGCGCGACTTTTCGTTAATTGAAGAAGTCGATGCTGTGGTGTCGACGTTATGGCTACAAGCCAATGCCAAGGAGCTGTATTTAAATGTCAGTGTTGCCCCGGAAGTTGAAAACCAATTTCACGGAGCACCTGATCGTATTCGTCAGGTTTTAACCAACTTGCTCGGTAATGCGATTAAGTTTACCGTGCTCGGTGGGGTGGATATTCAAGTGGGTGTTAAACCCAGCGGATGCATTGATTTTTCCATTGTCGATACGGGTATAGGTATGACGCCTGAGCAACTTGAACTCGTATTTGATGCGTTTGGACAAGCCGATGCCAGTATGAGCAGACGTTTTGGTGGCACAGGGCTAGGGACAACAATCAGTAAACAGTTGGTTGAGTTGATGGGCGGTAAAATTACCGCCCAGAGCACCTTTGGTGAAGGGAGCTGCTTTTCGTTTTCCCTGCCATTAGCACCACCTAAATGTGAAGTGACTCCAACTGCGCTTAATCAAAAATGCACGTTACCACCGTTAGACATATTGATCGTGGATGATATTCAACAGAATATCGATTTGTTAACGTTATTAATGACTCGTCAAGGGCACACTGTCATTACCGCTCGAGATGGCGAACAGGCATTGCTTAGAATGCGCAGTGATAAAGTCGATGTGGTGTTAATGGATGTGCAAATGCCTATTATGGATGGTTTAACGTCATCTAGAGAGCGACGCATAGAAGAACAGGCTCAACAATTAGCCCATTTACCTATCATTGCTTTAACCGCGAGTGTTTTAGCAGAAGATCGTCAAGCTGCGATTGATGCCGGTATGGACGGATTTGCCAATAAACCAGTGGATATCAATACATTAAACGTGGAAATAGCCCAAGCACTTGGAGTGGATTTAACCTGCGAAATTGTACCCGTAGGCGAAAATGATAATAGTGACTCACACATTGTTAATGAACGCAGAGGCATAGCAATGTGGGGAGACCGAGAGATACTGCTCAAAGAAATTACCCAGTTTATGATAAAAAACGAAAGTGTTATTTCGGCACTGAAAGATTCCTTGGACGTTCCAGATTGGCATGTAATACAAACCCAGCTACATACCTTTAAAGGGTTAAGTGGTAATTTGGCATTGACCCAGTTAAGTCAATTGTTTAATGACGCTGAACGCAGTGCAATGCGTGCTTCAGTCAATGATATCGCCAAGGTGTTTCACGCGATAGAGCAAGCACTTGATGTCATCAAAAGATATTTAGCAGAACAAAACTCGCCTGTAAATACGGCTGTGGTCAGTGAACAAAATGCTATCTTGTCAACGGCTCAGTTACTTGAGTTAGTCGAAGTATTGTTAAAATCGGCGCAAAATAATGAATACAAAGAAGATGCCGCCGCGGCACTTGTCTCCGGCGCGAACGAAGTCTCACAGAAAACATGTCAGCGAATTCAAAATGCGTTAGACGATTTTGAGTTTGAGCAAGCGATACGCGAATTAGAGCAGTTAAAAGCGCAGACTATTTCGTCAGCTATTGACCAGTAAATACAACAGATGAATTTATTACCATGTTAAGTGATCAAAATAATAAACAACAGATACTCGTCGTAGATGACGAACCGGCAAACTTGAGGGTACTGAAAAAAATCCTCGGTAATTTATATCGCCTCACATTTGCTAAAAGTGGAGAAGAAGCCTTACGTTTGGTCGAACGGGAGTTACCGGATCTGATTTTGCTGGATGTTATGATGCCTGGCATGACGGGGTTCGATGTTTGCCAAGTATTAAAAAGTCAACCGCTCAGCAAAAGCATTCCTGTCATGTTTGTCACGGCGTTAAGTGACGAGGTAGACGAAGCCAAAGGGTTTGAGGTTGGTGCGGTTGACTATATAACTAAACCGGTATCCCCGGCTGTTGTTAAAGCCCGGGTGCGTACTCATTTGTCACTGGTTCAGGCTGATGAGCTGCGCCGTACACGTTTACAGGTTATTCAGCGCTTAGGGCGCGCTTCTGAGTACAAAGATAACGAAACGGGCACGCATATTTTGCGCATGAGTCATTATTCAAAAGTCATGGCCTTAGCCTATGGTTTGTCGGAAAATGCCGCTGACAACCTATTGCATGCAGCACCTATGCACGACATTGGTAAAATTGGTATTCCCGATAGCATTATGCTCAAACCAGATAAATTGACTGCTGAAGAATTCGCTATTATGCAGAAGCACCCAGAGATCGGTGCAGAAATTCTCGGTGATTCAGACTCAGATTTAATTGAATTAGCCAAAATAGTGGCCTTAACCCATCACGAAAAATGGGACGGCTCTGGCTATCCAAAAGGCTTAAAAGGCGCAGAAATACCATTGGAAGGACGTATCGTTGCGGTTGCGGATGTTTTCGATGCACTTACCAGCAAACGCCCCTACAAAGACGCTTGGTCGGTGGACAAGGCCGTCGATTTAATTAAATCCCAAAGTGGGATACATTTTGACCCTGAATTAGTTACATTATTTGAGGCGTGCCTTCCGGCGATACTTGAAATAAGAGCGCGCTGGCAAGACGATTAGTTACTTAATGTCTGTAACTAGGAGACTTACGCCAAAATATAATAGGGTGCCCCTAAACCGCATCAGAGTTCGACTAACTATGCTTCGCACTTGGTTGGGTTGATGATGTATGCGTTTACTTAATATCAGATCTAATAACACGAGATTTGAACGACAATTCCTGCACTGGGATTGCGGGTATTTTACCTACCTAGAATAAAGTAAAGAGAAGTGCTAGTCCTGCTTTGGTGAATATTCATTCACTTCGTCAATTTCCCTGCAGTTTTATCGGTTTTTCATTCGAGAATTCCCTAGATTTTAGTATAATTTTCACCACACTGGCCGATATAAATACGAATAGTACAGGCTGTGATGCTATTTCACTAAAGGGTCAAACCCCGTGACTTAACGCCACTGTGAAATACTATTTTCATGGCATGGTAAATCAGTATAAAAAGTCATCAAAATACCATAACAAGGAGTCACAATGAGTAAAGTCGTGTCAAGTAACGCAGAGCGTGAAGTGGCAGTGGAGGTAGGGCAAGAGTTAGTCTCGACCACTGATACTCAGGGGATCATCCAATATGTTAATGATCATTTTTGTCGTGTGTCGGGGTTTTCTCGTGAAGAACTTATTGGTCAACATCACAATATCGTGCGTCACCCAGATATGCCAAAAGCGGCTTTTGCTGATATGTGGAGTAAGCTCAAGTCGAAACAAGCGTGGCGTGGTGCCGTAAAAAACCGCCGCAATGGAGGCGGCTACTATTGGGTCGATGCGTTTGTGACGCCACTATTTGAAAATGGTCAGTTAACGGGATTTCAATCTGTTCGTACTCAGCTCATTGGCCCTTACAAAGATAAAGCGCAAGCTTTGTATCCTAAACTGAATGCTGGCGGCAGGGCATTTGGCTGGTTTGACAATAAGTTAAATGTAAAAGATGCTTTGTATATAGTGTGTGGGCTAGCACTCGTGGGTTTGGCCTTTATCTCGCCGTTTTTTACCCTTCTGATGATTATTTTGCCCTATCTTGTTTTTAAAGGTGAGTTATTTGACGTGCGTCAGCACGCGGCCCAGTTAAAAGGCCAATACGACAGTATCTCTCGGGCTATATTTGCCGGAGACGGAGTGAAAGGCGTCAACGAATTTGCCTTGAAAATACAAGAAGGGAAAGTGAATACGATACTGGGGCGCGTTATCGACAGTACCGCCTCTTTAGACAGAGGCGTAACCTCATTACAAGAAGCGGTAGCAAAGACAAAATCCGGTGTTGAGGAAGAAACTGCCGAGCTGGCACAGGTGGCTACTGCGGTGGAGCAAATGGTTGCATCCATCAACGAAGTCACTCGAAATATTGGCCACACGTCAGATAAAGTGACCAGTGTGCATAAAGATTGTCGTCAGGCAACTGATGCAATGTCTAACACAATGGATAAAGTCGGCGCGTTAGCGACCGACGTTGCAAAGTCTGCGGGTTCTGCGGCGTCTCTTGCGGATGAAGCAAACCGTATCAATGATGTAATGCAAGAGATACAAGGCATTGCTGACCAAACAAACTTATTGGCGCTTAATGCAGCAATCGAAGCTGCGAGGGCGGGGGAGCATGGTCGTGGTTTTTCTGTGGTAGCAGATGAAGTACGTGCGCTTTCGAGTCGCACTCACAATGCTACAACACAAATACAATCCTCGGTGACTGAAATACAAAGTACGTTACTGAAATGGTCGCAAACGTTAGTGGAAGGAAAGGCCGCCGCAGAAACATGTGTGGATGAGACAAGGCAGACACAAGACTTGGTCAATAAAGTATATGACAATGTAAGCGATATCGCTGACTCGGCTAACCAAATTAGTGTTGCGTCAGATCAACAAAGCTCTGTGTCGGTAAGTATAAGCCACAACATTTCTAACATCAGTGATGCTTCAAAACGAAACTTAGAGCAAGTTGAAATGGTTGAGCGCGAAGCACAGAATATTTCCACGCGCTCTAAAACGTTAGCCTCTATGGGGTTGGCGTTCGGACGGTCGTAGTATCCAAGGAAGTCTTGGGGCTCTGGTGTTGAATTCGACAGGGCTGTTGAGTTCACACCAGTACAGGAATCCATGCCATTAGGGTTAAGTTGAACAGGTATGCAAGCACACATGTTTTTTATATTGCTAAACGCGATGCCGTGCTAGTGGTAATTTTACATTCGGCATTAACTTATTGTTCATGAGCTTAGCGATGTTTTCTTTGCTCATGGGACGAGCGAAGGCGAAACCTTGAAAGCTAGCGCAGCCCATTGCTAACAAGCAGTCTACTTCGCGCAAGTCTTCTACACCTTCGGCTAAAACATCAATTTTAAATACTTTACACATGGCAACGATTGCTTCAACTACTTTTGCGTTTTTAGCATCACTTTGAATATTAGTAATGAATTGACGATCTATTTTTACCCGCTGAACAGGAAAGTTAGTCAATTTCGACAACCCTGAATAACCCACACCGAAATCATCTAAGGTTATACAAAACCCGAAGCTTGCCAGATAACGTACGGTAGCGATGGCATCCGGAATGTTTTGTGTTTTAGCTGATTCAGTCAACTCGAGTTCGAGATAATAGGGTTTGATATCATGTTCAACGACGCTATTAATTAGATACTTCTTAAAGTCTTTTTGATCAAGATCAGGTCCGGAAATGTTGATTGCCACAGGCAAGATAGCAAGCCCTTCCAGTTCCCATAACTTTAACTGGGCACATACATGATTAATTAACCAACGAGTTAACGCTAGGACTAAACCAGATTGCTCTGCAATAGGGATGAATACCCCAGGGGAAACGCGTCCTATCACAGGAGAATTCCATCTCAGGAGCGCTTCCATCCCAATGAGGGTGCCATCACCGCGCACTTTAGGCTGATATTCGACGTATAATTCATCATGGGTTAGGGCTTCACTGAGCAATATACTGATCTCTTGGTGCTCGATAAAGCGCTGCTGGCTTCCTGTCTCATAGTAATTTATGGTCAACTCGCTGACAGTGACAGCGTGTAAAGCATTATTTATTAGTCGACTTGCGTTGACGTTTTGCTGATACGTCGCCACGCCCGCTTTGCAATCGAGATGTATGCTGTGCTCATTGACCTGAATGTTTCGTGGCAAGGTTGCCACCAGTTGATTGATGGCAGTTTTGGTATTGGCGTCGTCTATAATGGGGATCGCGATCCCCAAACTATATTTATCTAACACGGCAATGAAGCTGCGCTCACCAAAGTGCTCATTTAGCATATCTGCAAGTTTTCTAAGGACTTTTGGAAGAGACAAAAAGCCATATTTCTGTTCAATAAAATAGCCATTATTTAACCGGATAGCACACAGTGCGATAGTGCCGTTAACATGTTCACCATTGGTCGTTATTTTGTTCTCTAGCCATTGTCGGTTTGGTAGGCCAATGCTCTCGTCATATAATTTCAAACGTTGTCTTGCTTGTGTTTGCACCGCCAAGGTTTTATGCAACAGCGCCTTGGCGCTGACATCTTGGATGGTGACAATCGTATGCTGTTTGTCGTCTATTGTTCGCACGCTAAGTTCAAACACCTTCATTTTTGCACCTAACGTCCGATTAACCACTAAGTCACTGTTTTCATTTGATAATTCTGGAAATACTTTATCGATATCCAGACCAATAAAATGCTTCGGAAGACTGGTTAATAACAAGGATTGAGCTGAGTCATTTGCTTCAATGATATTTCTATTGCTATCGATAATGATTTTGGCTGTCTGGGCAGTCACAAACAGGGCATGGTATAACTGACTTTGGTTACTTAGCACCTGATTGCGTTCGATATTGAATTGGTTACCTCTTTTGGCTGCTGTGCTAGCACGCGCAATTGCCAGAGGAATGCATAAGTTAAAGAACACAAATAAAATGACATGCACATAATAATTTGCATGTTCTTGAACGGGGAATGGCGTCACATAATCGGCGAGAGATATTTGATTGATTAAAATATACAAAGGTATGGTATTGAGCGCGATACACATTATCCCTACTTTCCAGCCAAGTAACATAAAGGCTACAAATGGGGTTGAATACATCACTATCGGTCCAATCATCGATAGTATCTGATTATGCTGTGTGGCGTTAAAGCTTATGCCTGCCAATATTATCAAGGCTAGCAAAGAATATGCACTAGTTCGGTAATAACGTCGAGAAATGAGCAACAGCAAAGCCAATGCAATATAGAAGGTCAGCGCCATGGGGATCACATAAGCAACCTTTTCGATAACACTTTGCCAGGCGCTTTGAATCACAAAAACGGCACACAACAGCAAAATAGAAACCAGCATGATCCGTAATGAACTGATACGCCAAGCTTCAACCTGAGCCGACGGCAGATAGTCATCTCTCAGATAAAAATAGTCCGTTAATTGCTGTTTAAATCGAACGAAAAATAGCATCTTAATCCTATACACCTAAAGTAGTATTTGGTTACAACATGGATTTCGACTCATCTTACTGTTGATACGTTATATTTTATAGTCTTAAAGGTAAAAAAAACGCTCTACTCTGGTTAATTAACCAAGGGAGGGAATATACCCTTGTACGTATTCACAACACTACCCCAACTTAGTACGATAACTAAGCAATCAAAACATAAAATGTGATTAATGCTTGCAATGTGCCGGTTACCTCTCTATATTGCGCCACATCGGACGCGGGATGGAGCAGTCTGGTAGCTCGTCGGGCTCATAACCCGAAGGTCGTAGGTTCAAATCCTGCTCCCGCAACCAACCGATACCTCAGTAACCGTTCGTATAATTCAAAGCAAATTCGCCTTTGGGCTCGCTCTTCATAGTCTCGAAAGGTCCTAGGTTCAAATCCTGCTCCCGCAACCAACCGATACCACAGTAATCGTTGGTATAATTCAAAGCAAATTCGCCTTCGGGCTTGCTCTTCATAGTCTCGAAAGGTCCTAGGTTCAAATCCTGCTCCCGCAACCAACCGATACCTCAGTAATCGTTCGTATAATTCAAAGCAAATTCGCCTTCGGGCTCGCTCTTCATAGTCTCGAAAGGTCCTAGGTTCAAATCCTGCTCCCGCAACCAACCGATACCACAGTAATCGTTGGTATAATTCAAAGCAAATTCGCCTTCGGGCTTGCTCTTCATAGTCTCGAAAGGTCGTAGGTTCAAATCCTGCTCCCGCAACCAACCGATACCTCAGTAACCGTTTGTATAATTCAAAGCAAATTCGCCTTCGGGCTCGCTCTTCATAGTCTCGAAAGGTCCTAGGTTCAAATCCTGCTCCCGCAACCAACCGATACCTCAGTAATCGTTGGTATAATTCAAAGCAAATTCGCCTTTGGGCTCGCTCTTCATAGTCTCGAAAGGTCCTAGGTTCAAATCCTGCTCCCGCAACCAACCGATACCTCAGTAATCGTTGGTATAATTCAAAGCAAATTCGCCTTTGGGCTCGCTCTTCACAGTCTCGAAAGGTCCTAGGTTCAAATCCTGCTCCCGCAACCAACCGATACCTCAGTAATCGTTGGTAGAATTCAAAGTAAAAACAAAAGCAAATTAGTTACGGCATAGTGTAATTAGAGCTATTACGTTGGTTTACTAAAGTTGTTTTAATCCGCTCGTTCGTTGTTCATTGTGCGACTAAATGTCATTCCTAATCGACTAAGCCAATTTCAAGGTATTCAAGTCGCTTAAATCTAGGTAAAATTTGCCATTCGTATTTTGCCAAACCTGTTTGGCGTGTTTTTCCCCATCCCTGAGTAAAGGACAGCTATGCCTGGGTTACACCGCATTATATTAATTAATTGTCATCTTCCCGGTTTTGTTGAACTTGATGTATCTGGGCACAGTAATATCTGTGGTACCAACGCATCAGGTAAAACCACCTTACAGCGCCTTATCCCGGTTTTTTATGGGGAGTTACCTAGTAAAGTGGTGCCTAAAACCCGTAAAAAGTTTGATGAATTTTATTTGCCCCATGCCAATAGCTATCTTATCTATGAATATCAGCGAGAAGATGGTCATCAATGTCAGGTCGTGCTAACCAGAAAAGGCAGCGACGGCGTGCAATATCGCTTTATCGGTGCCCCGTACCAAAGTGAACAACTATTAGTGGCTATGGAGAATGGCGAAGCTCAAGCTATGATGCCCGAACAATGGATTAAGCAACTCAGACAGCTGCAGATTGATTTTTCTCATAAGATCCAGGCAACCAGTGAATTTAGAGGGATCATCCAAAACGATGCGAGTGTCGGGGGATCGGGGCGCGAGAATACCAAGCTGCGCCAGTTAGCCAGTCGTTACAGTTTAGTGTCGAGTCAACATCGCATTCGTCACATGGAAAAGCTCGTCAGTGCGGTCCATGCCAAAGAAGGCAAAATGGATACCTTGCGCACTATGCTGGCAGCCATTTTCGAAGAAGATGGTTTAGTGCAGCCAATGACGACTGTGAAAAATACTAAGGCGCGTGAATGGATCACGCAAATGCGCCAGACCATGCGTTTACAGAGTATGCAGGACGAATATGAAAAAATTCAGGGACAGACTGAGCAGCTTAATGTCATTGAACAGCAGCTACTCCTGCTTAAACCGCTGTTAGAAAAAGACTTGCACACCTTAACCACAGAAAAAGCTGACGGTCAGGAAAACCGCAGCGCTCTAAAGAACCAACAGCGTTCTGAAAAAGACATTTTTGAAAAGGCAGAAGGGGAGCTCAATAGCCGTCTTAGTGAAACCAAGGAACAACTTGGGGCCAAGTCGTCCCGTTTGGATCATTTACAGCAGCAGTATGAAAAATATCAAGACACAGATATCGAACGGCTGCAAAAAGACATGGATGCGCTACCGTTAAAGCGCGAAGAATATGAGCAAGGTTTAGAGCAATACAACTTACTGATTGAACAACACAAAGATCTGCAGAGTCAGCTTGAACAACAGAAATTTAAATTATCTGAGTCGTTAGAGAGATTATCGCGCAAGAACCAAGCGAGTGTGAAAGTCATCAGGCAACAGAAAGAAAATGTTCGCCAAACACATCAAGATAAGGAAACCGAATTACGCGGTCAATTTGAACAGCGTAAAGAACAGCAAGCTCAGCAATTTGAACAACAGTTAATGAATGTTGAGCGTAGTATTGTGCGCCAAGAACATCAGGCTAAACATGCATCGGCCACAGATCAAGAAGTTGAAAATGGTGGGCTGGCAGACAAACGCTTAGAATTAGCACAGCGTGCATGGCAACAAAGCTCCAGTGCTAAAAAACAAGCTGAAACTACGCATCAGCAATGTCAGCAAAAACGCGACGAAGCAGACAAAGACCTGCACCGAGCTAGGCTTGCCACTAGGCAAGGTAAAGATCATTTACAACAGTTACATAAACAACTATCTCCTGAACAAGACAGCTTACGTCAGTTTTTACGTGACAATAAACCCGGTTGGGAGCACAGCATAGGTAGGTTGATTGTTGAGCCTTTACTTGAACGGAAAGACCTGTCACCTGTACTAGTCGCCGCGAGTAGCAAAGAACACGATAATAGCGTTTTAGGTGTCCAGCTGGATATGTCGGTTATTGATGCGCCGGCTTATGCGCAAGATGAAACGGCGCTGCGCTTAGCGCTTGAGCAAGCCACCAAGCATTTACTCGGCGCAGAGAAGCACCAAAAGCAGACTGAGTCTGAGTTAGACCAGCTTCATCAAGAAGCTGAAATTCAACGTGAAATGGTGTCTGAGCGAAACCGAGCCTTCGAACAGGCAGAGCAAGAAGTGAGTTATGCGCAAAGCGCCAAGCAGCGCTTTTCTGATGAACTGAAAACTGCCTTAGAGAAAAGGCGGGCCCAGGCTCAGCAAACGTTACAAAGCCTGCTGCATGAAAAACAGCAAATAGTTGAGCAAAAATCCGCCGCAATCGCTTTGCTTAAATCTGATTACGACGAGCAGTTACTGGAATTTAAATCCGGTTGGCAAGATGAGCTAGCGGTATTAGATGAACAAATAGATGAATTAGACAAACAAGTTGAATATAAGCGCCAGCAAAACCGTGAGCAAATTAAGCAATTAGAAGATGCGTTCAATCAGGAGCTGGCGAATAAAGATATTGACCCCAACACGTTGAAAGCGCTGAAACAGCAAACAGAATCTTTGAAAAGTCATATTCAAAGCGTGACGGGTCGCCGGGAAGAACTAAACGAGTACAAAACGTTTATGCAGTCAGATTGGCTTAAGCAACGCCCCATTTTACTCGAGCAAGAAGCTGAGCTTAAAGCGTTATCCCAACAATTGACACAGCAGCAAACGTCCTTGCAACGTCAGTATCAAAACAAACGCACAGAGCTAAGCCAAGCACTATCAGCAGTTGAAAAACGTCTAGCTGCTTGGGGAGCGTTGGTAACAGAAATCGAACCTATGGTCAGGCAGTTGGCGAACATAGTATTTTCATTTACCGCTGATGATGATCACGAGATAAATGTAGGTGATCAGGCTGAACGTATCAGCCGTTGCACTGAAGCCCTCGAAAGTCGCAGTCGTGGCGAGAAAAAGCTTAAAGAAGCCCTAACGGAATTCGAAGCAAGTCTTGGAAAAGATGCCGGTAAGGACTTCTTAGATGCCATGCTGCAAGCGTTTAGCGTATTAGATGACGATGCCAATGTGCGTGACAGGTTACCGATCCTGCAACGTTTACTGAGTATATTGGCATCACGCCAGCGACAAATTGTTGAGCAAGGTGAAACCATAGGGGGCGATCTGAATAAGTTTTTCACTGTTTTCAGTGATATCAATCGCAAAATATCCCTACAGAGCAAACGATTAACCGACGAAGTTTCCGATGATTTAACCCTCGACGGTATAGCCCGCTCCGAGGTGAAAATAATATCGACGGTAGATGAATTAAACTTCTGGACGCCCCTTAAGCGATTCGCCCAGCAATACGATAGTTGGAATAAATCCGATGCTTTTTTACCGAGTGAAGCCTATTTAGATACATTGGCCGACGTGGTAGAAGTACTGCCAAATGATGCCAATTATAGTATTGAATCCTTGTTGCGCTTAGAACTGCACTTGAACGAAGGCGGCTCAGACTTGGTGATCAAAAATGACCGTCAACTGTTAGAGTCTTCGAGTCACGGCATGGCGTACTTGATTTTATGTAAGTTTTTATTGGCCTTTACCCGTTTGTTACGTAACAACGCTAACATCGATATTCACTGGCCCATAGACGAAATTGGTACATTGGCCTATCACAACGTCGAGAAATTGTTCACCGCCTGCGATACCAACCACATTCATATTTTAGGTGCATTTCCTAACCCTGAATCTGATGTGTTGATGTTGTTTAAACATCGCTATTTGATTGATAAACAAAGACAACGCCTAGAAAAAATTGAACCTAAGCTGAGTCGTATCGCTCAGCGTCTGCAACAAAATAAAACGATTGGCAATGAACAGTCACAGGTGACAGCATGATAGAAAATGGCCCACTATTAGAACGCTTATTAGAAGGCGAGTTTATCTGCGCGGTAACGGACGAGCATAGTTTTCATAAACTGCAGAACGCGCAACTGGTTGAAGATCTTAATCACTTTCTGCGTCCGTTAAATCGTCGTGTGGCCAAAAGTGAAGATGGTGCGGTCTATTTTCTCGCTTACTGCGACTTAAATCAGCAAGCTCGCCAACAATTAAGCCATCAGTTTAACGCCACAGTGCAGTCGCTGTTACCTATGTTGGAATGGATGCAGCTAGTCCAAGAAGCCATGGGCAAAGATGGCGCGCTTAGTGCCGGAGACACGATTAAGTTACAGGATTTTGAATCAAAGGTGGTAGATAACCAATCCCTTAGTCAACGTCTTGCGCAGCTCTCCAGCGATAAGTTGTTCAAATCCACCAGCGATAAGTCTGACATGCAAATCAAGCAAGTCTTTAAACGTATTAAGGAGCTTGGCTATTTGTATCAGCCTCACAAAGACCGTTTATTTTATATTGTAACGGGTAAAGTTGAGCAACTGATTGAACTGGTGCGCTTCATTAAAGATGAAGAGAATGTGCCTATTAGCGACGATATCTCTGAGCAAGAGGCGATGTTTTGAGCGCCCTAGTAGAAGCAAAAAGCAGCGCCCAAAGTAATCCTTTATATGCGTTAGGAAAAGAGCGCTTGGAGCTGATTGGTAAACACGCTGATGCCCTGATGCAAGGGTATTTGCAAGGTCATGTTGATGAGAGCAGTTTCAGCCAACAAGCCCTCGACAAACTGATTAACGGGCGCATTCTGTGGCGCCCAGACGAGCAACAACCTCTGAGCCTGCGACCTAATGTAAATGAACTTATTGCAGGTTTAACCCAGGATGAACGTAAACGGCAGATCAACTCTGACGTAGGCGAACATTTAGACTTGATCCACACCCGGGTACAGTCATTGCACGGCGCGCGGCAAAAAGGGGATTATGCTGCCAGTGAACACCATATGCAGCTGCTTACCGAGCGTGTGCATGATATGACCGGTCAGTTCGGTGATGCCATTGAGAGTCTTTGGCATAGATTGAACACGGAGTTTGGTTTTGTTAGCAGTTTAGACGATAAAATATTAGAAATTGAGCTCGCCCAGCGTCAATTACGCCGTATATTGGATGGTTTTAAAATCATTAACTTCGATGATTTGATTCAATTAGCCGGCAGTGACGGCGCATTACGCAAGTTGCTTGTTAGTCAACTACAGGCCCGTATTTCAGAGCATTCAGGTTCCTTGTTTGAGGTACAAAAGCGTTTGGTGTTGCTCATGGCGCGTTTTCGCCATCAACAAGAACGTGCATTGTTGGTTAATCGCATGAGTGCTTTTTTACGTCAGCATCCGAATTTTAAAGTTGGAGATTACGCCAACCGGAGTCAAGTGCCGTCTGTGATAAATCAGGCGCACGGCATAATTGCACTAGGGTTTATTGCCATAGACAGGGCACAAGACAGTTACGCGTTAGCTGAACTCGCCCGCGCTATTCCAAGAGATCTGGTTCCAGCATTACATTCTGAAAAACAAACTCAAGGTTTTGCGACATCGATACAAGATTTAGTGGCCACAGAGCAAAAGCAATTAGCAAAAGATGTGGAAGATTACTTTTTGCACGTAATTGAAAGTAGCGCAGCGATAAGTGGTGTTGAATACCTCGCTGAACAGCAATTACCTTGGGAGCCTGAAATGTGGTTGTTTCAAATCGTGGCAGAATACGAAGGCCTACCTCAGCAAAACAAGCAGAGTTTTATGCTCAAAAAAGACAGCGACCGACACAGCCCGTTTAACCATTTGCATATTATTGAAGATGTCACTTTGGGTATGCGTTTCTTCGATGAGTTTCAGGCGACAGGTTAATACGGACAATGACAGACGCACTCACCCCTAAGGCGAAAGCACTGTTAAAGGAACAGTATTTCGCCTTAATGTACGATGATAGTGCCTTCACGCAAAAAGTCGCCACGGTGAAGCAGATTACCACTTGGTGCGAACAGGCATACATAGAGCCTGGCCATTGGCTTGTCATGGATAAGCGTTATCGTTTTCACCGAGACGCCATTGAGGCTATTCGGGATGCTTACCAGATGAGCATGGGTGAGGATATATTTACTGATTTTAGCCAAGATACGCATCAAAGCGCCGCCCAAAAAAGTGCTGATGAAAAGCAAGGGAGCATAAAGCCTACTCATCACTTGATCCTATGTGCGCTAACACAACCTTCAATTGTAGACCGCTTCAAACAGGACTTTTACCCGAGTCAGCAAGTGAACATCGAACTGGATATACGAGCTTTAGATGTCAGTGGTTATGACGCGCTTTTGATGATAGAAAATCGTGATAGCTTTAATGATTGGCATGTATTTTCAGCCCAGGTAAAGAGTGACTTGCAAAAGGTACTGGTCTTTTATCGAGGTGATAGCCATTACAGTGTTGCCGCCAGCCATTTGTTACAGCAATGGCGCAAGGATCACAGTGCGAAGCCAGTGATCTATTTTGGTGATTTTGATTTAATGGGCGTACGCATTGCTGTGGGTGGCCAATGTACACATTTATTGTTACCAACCTATGCGTATTTGGATGCTAATTTAGTGCCGCAACACTTCCCCGTTGAGCAAGAGAAGTTACTGGCAGGTTTACGCCGGGATTGCCCGTCAAGCTGGCAGTCACTGATAGGTTTAATGGCTTGTAAACGTGCTGGGTTACGACAGCAGAAAATGTATCGCGTGCCTTTGGCCCTTTATCCTGCTCAATAAAATGGGGTCGGGAGCATCTCTTCCCAGGCATTCTGTTTAGCCTGATAACAACGCACCTAGGGTAAACGTAAACTAGTTACTTCTGGTTGCCATCGCAGGGGAAACGCCCATCGCGCGATAAGCGGGCTTAATCACCGCTAACTGACTAATCAGGAATAAACTTACTATTCCAAGTGGCAAATAATATAGCGGCAGCGGCACAAGAGCATACTGGGATACGAGAAAAACATTCAAGCCGAGTGTCACTATGCTGCCTAACAACACACCCATTGCACAAAGTAGTGCGTTTTCGAGCATAAAATGATGCAATATTTGACGCTTACTTGCCCCTAATGCCCGGCGGATACCTATTTGTTGCCTGCGTTTATTGATATTAAAACTGGCTAACCCCGCCACTCCCATAGCCGTCACAAAGGCCAACACGATTATGACGATCAGTAATATGCTGACGGTGGCAATATCCGCAGCGTAGATTTCATCTTTAGCCTGTTGAATACTTTTTACTTTACGAATGACCCGTTGGGTGTTCATCTTGGCCAGTGTTGCCGTTAATGTTTGCATAATTTCATCTCGTCGCCCGGGCTGCGTACGAATAACATAGCGTGCTGAGTTATGGGTGACTCGGGCAGGGGAGATAATTGTTTGTTCTACATGTGCCCAGTCAACCCAAGGGGCATATAATTGTTCAACAATCCCTTTAACAATTATGGGCGTGTTGTGATTGACATAAATCGTTTTGCCTACGGCTTTTTGCCATTGCTGATCACCAAATAACGCCGCCGCTGTTGCGCGGCTAAGTAAAACGTGACTCGGCCATTGGCTATCAGCTTCATCAAGCCATAAGGTATCCTGTTGATTAAAGTTTTCACCTGCTAGCAATGTTAACCCAAAGGTATTGATGCCGTGCTCATCGAATTTATAACTCGCAGCGGGAATGAGTTGGGCACCGCTCTCAGGGCTCGTTTGGATCTCATACCAGTTGCCGCTGTCTGACAGTGGAAATGAATTGGCTTGTAGCGCGTCTATCACCCCATCTGTACCACGAATAAGCGCTAAGTCTTGCTCTATAGAGGCTCTGGGGTTGAAATCTTGACTGAATCCAGAGCTGGTAAGAAAAAACAAATTGGGCTCATCAATGCCACTTTCACGCTCTATATGCACATAACGATCCCATGTAATCGCAACGCCATTGGTGATTATGGCCATTGTGATTGCGACTTGTATCACGACTAATATCGCGCTGAATTTTTGCTGTAACAAGGCACGGAATATAGGACCGATATTTAGCAGTAAATTCATTAGATAAACCCTCGGTTACTGTTTCAATTGTGTGGCTAACACTGGGCGACATGCAGTATAAACGGGCACGAGTCCCGCGATAATAGTACCCATAACTGCCAGTAGAATAACGCCTAGTGCGATAGGTATATTCAGTTCGATCAAGCGTCCATAACCAGCATAAAGTGAGGCAACCCCCTGCAATCCCACTAACGCTAAAATAATGCCTATCACGCCGCCACACAGGCCGATGAAAACAACCTCAAGTGAATATTGCATTAAGATTTGACTAAAATTAGCACCTAACGCCCGGCGCAGACCTATTTCGCTATGCTTGGTGTGTAATTTGGCACTTAATAAGCTCGCCGCATTGATTAAGCAAACCAGCAAAAACATGATTGATAACCAAAACATAATTTGCACATCTTGTTTAACCACTTGTTTATATTCAAGCCATTGAGCAACATTTAACAATCGATTATTCAATGGACGAGGGAAGCGGCCTAAGGATTTCTGTTGTTGTACGTACTGGGTGAGATAGTCAGCAAATTGTGATTTTTGTTGGGGATTATCCAATTCGACCCAAAGCTGGAAATTAGTGCATTCCGAATGCATAAATGCATCATAACGCTCGCTTTCTACCGCCTTCCAGCAACTTGTTATCCCGCCATGGGGCAATTCAAAAACCGCTTTTAACTCTAAGGGTAAATACATTTCTTCTGGATCACTAAACGCGCCATAAGACATGTCGTAAAACTTTGGTGACAGGTGCCAGTCGTTCAATACCCCGACCACGGTAAAGGTAGCGCCCAACATGGTAAGTGTTTGGCCAACCGAGTTGGCACCATGAAAAACCCGTTGATTGGTTTCTTTGCTTAATACCACCACATAATCGTTATTTTGTTCAGCGTTTTCATCCCAACCTGCGCCATATAAAAAAGGCACATCAAACATGGGGAAAAAGTCTTTGCTGGTGACGCGCATCAATGCCAGAAATGGGGTTAGCCCTTGCTCTGCCGGGTTGACCATTCCCCAGGTTATGGCGCTGGCACTTTGGCGTTTTGCTTGTCTTGCTTGAACGACATTACGGGCATCGGTCCAAGTAACGAATTCAGGGGGCAGATCCGGAGATATCGCAGCCTGATTCGGATCCCAGTTATCTAATTGCACGCGAAATAACTGCCCACTTTTATGGGCAATCGGATTAGACGACATGCTGTTAACCAAAGTCAAGGTGATCGTACAGGCTGCAATCCCAAGAGCAATGGTAAGCATGGTTAATATACTGTGCACTTTAGCGCCTAAAATACTCAACAGGGCCAGTCGGCAATAGTAGTTAAACACTTGGTGTGATTTCAGCTTGTGTTTGTATATGAGCAGCCGTTTCGCTGGCATCACAGACTTTGCCATCACGTACAATAATTTGTCGCTGAGCTTGTTTGGCGAGCGCCTGATCGTGTGTCACCATGATAATGGTGGTGCCACTTTGGTTAATTTCTTGAAGTAGGGTCATTACACTGTTGGCCATGTCACTGTCTAGGTTACCGGTTGGCTCATCAGCCAATAAAAATCGTGGTGTGCCTGCTAGCGCCCTCGCAATCGCCACGCGTTGCTGTTGGCCGCCAGATAATTGCGCGGGATAGTGCTTAATACGCTTGCCTAGGCCCACTCGCTCAAGGTTTTGTATGATCCGACTTTTACGTTCAGCAGCGTTAAAACCACGATAACGTAAGGGCACGTCTACGTTATCAAATAGGTTTAAATCAGGAATAAGATTAAAGCTTTGAAAAATAAAACCGATTTTCTCATTGCGTAATTGACTGCGCTGTTTATCGTTCAGGCCCTGTATGTTTTCACCATCCAGGGTGTACTGGCCACTGTCGAACGTTTCGAGTAATCCTGCAACATTTAAAAAAGTGGTTTTACCCGAGCCAGATGTGCCGGTTACCGCCACAAAGTCGCCTTCACTGACGTTGAGGTTGAATTCTCTTAAGGCATGGGTCTGCACCACATCCGTGGTGAAAACTTTACCGATATTTTTCATGACTAACATAGTGCACCTTATTATTGTTGTTGTGCCAATTACGCGACTATTTTTAGCGAGTCAATTTTAGTGAGCCAATAACACAGTTTCGGCACTGTTAAGCGCGTCTGTGGAAGAAATGATGACTTGGTCACCTTTATTTAACCCTGCGAGTATCTCCACTTCACTCAAGCTACGCGCGCCAATTGTTATCGGTTGGCGTACTGCCATGTCGTTTTTAACCACGTAGGCGAAACGACCATTATCACTTTGTAAAAACTGGCCTCTGGTGAGTGTCAGCACATTGTGCTTATTTTCCATCAATATACGCGTGCTTAAACGCTGGTTTTGGCGCAGGCCACTTGGCTGCTCTAGGGTTTTGCCTTGTATATCTTGCTTGGCAAAGCGCACTCGACCGTTCACCTGATTATTTTCAATTTCAGGTGAAATGGTGACCAATACGGCTGGGTATTGTTGTCCGTTAAGACCCACTTGGGCATCCATACCTATTGCGAGATCATCGGCATAACTTTCAGGAATATCGACCTCTAACTCGAATTCGGATAAATCGACCACACTCAATATGGCCTGATTTTTACTGACTTGATTTTTTTGCTGTACGGCAAGATTACCCACAATTCCATTGACCGGTGACTTGACTTGTAACTGGTCTACTTGGCGCTGTGTTTCTGATACTTGCAGCGCTTGATGTTCTATCATCAACTGCTGTGTTTTGAGTTCAAAATCGTGACTTTCCTGATCCAAACTGGCATCTTGCAACGCATGCTTGTACACCAATTGAGCGTTTTTAAGATCGTCTTGAGCCTTCTCGTAATCTATTTCGCTAATGGCATGCGTGGTATAGGCATTATCGGCCCGGCGCTTTTCCCGCTCGGCCGCTATGGTGGCGACTTGCGCTAAGTCCGCTGCCTTTTGTTTTTCTAAGGCGAGTTTTTTACCTTGAATCGCTTGCCTTTCTAACTCTAATTTATTGCGCTGTAAACTGGACTGTTCTTGCTTGAGTTGGTTGGTTAGTTCTGGACTATCAATAAGTGCTAATACTTGATTCTTTTCTACTTTATCACCTGCATCCACTAACAATGTAATGGTGCCTTGGGCAGGACTGTAAAGCCGTGGACTCACAGCCGCTACCACTCGACCTTGGACTGATAAGTCGCGTACAAAGTCTTTTTCGGTGACGATTGCCATGCGCACATTTTGCATAGATAAACTGGTATCTGCCGATGACCATCTGGCAAACGCTCCTGCAAAAATAACCAATAATGTTATCAATATCAGCAAAACGATGAGGCCAACCCATAGCCGTTTTTTGGATGAAGATGTTTGCAACACTGTGTCTTGTGAACTGGTATCGGTAATATTCACTAATGATCCTTGAGACATTTGTCATAGGCGAGTACATTTAAATAACGACTCGACCCTCAACGTCTTGTTAACTAAGGGTAAATTAATTGCGCCTGAGTGTCTACTTTACAATTTAACATTTACTTACATTTACATTGGATAGAGGTGCAAAAGCCATATGTTAGCCCTAAGACCGAATTGTGAACATTGTAACAAAGCCTTACTACCCGCGGCCGAGGACGCCATGATCTGTAGTTTTGAATGCACTTTTTGTGAAGTGTGTGTGCAGCAAATTTTAGCCAACGTGTGCCCCAACTGCGGTGGCGGGTTCACCCATAGACCGATTAGGCCTCAACGTAATTACGTTAATCATAATTGTTTGTTAGATCACCCAGCCAGCACCGCGATCGTACATAAACCCGTGGATCTCAAAAAGCATAAACTGCTAATAAGCATGCTTAAAGGGCTGGCACCGAGTTTTCGATAAATTTCGATGATGCTTGTGTATAGGATGTTAAATGGATAACGTCTTGTTAACTTAATTCAAAGGAATATGTTGTGATGCAAGCACAGCCACAAAAGCACTACTCGACTTGTACCCTCTGTGAAGCCATGTGTGGTATTGAAGTAACCACTCAAGGCCGTGAAATTTTATCTGTCGCTGGAGATAAGAAAAACCCTTTTAGCGAAGGTCATGTTTGTCCTAAAGCGGCAGCAATGAAAGATTTATACGATGATCCTCAGCGTCTTCGTCAGCCAATGCGAAAAACAGCCAGTGGCTTCGAGCCGATCAGTTGGGACGACGCACTAGACTCAGTAGCGACTCGTTTGCATGCTATTCAAAATCAATATGGTAATGATGCAGTAGGGGTGTACTTAGGCAACCCTAATGCACATAACATGGGCAGTATTTTATTTGGGCCTTATTTTTACCGGGCACTAAACACTCACAATCGTTATTCGGCCACCTCAGTCGATCAGCTGCCTCACCATATTGTCAGCCGGCAAATGTTCGGCCATCAACTACAAATTCCAATTGGTGATATCGATCACACTGATTATTTCATGATCATCGGCGGTAATCCGCTTGCGTCCAATGGCAGCATCATGACGGTGCCCCATATTAAAAGACGCTTGAAAGCGATCCAGAAACGTGGCGGTAAAGTGGTGGTCATCGATCCTAAGAAATCTGAGACGGCAGATATTAGTTGCGAGCATCATTTCATTAAGCCCGGCAGTGATGCCTTACTTATGCTTGCCATGCTCCATACCATGTTTGCTAGAAACTTGGTTGATGCCGATGAGCTGCTTGAACATGCACCCGACCTATTACAAGTGGAATCGTTTGTAAAAGATTACCCCCCTGCAAGAGTGTCGGCCCGGGTTGGTATCAGTGCCGATGAAATAGAAACCATGGTGACCGAGTTTTGCGCCGCAGGCTCTGGTATTTGTTACGGCAGAATGGGCGCCAGTGTGCAGACATTCGGTACCCTGACGCAGTACCTGATCATGTTATTCAATATGCTCAGTGGAAATCTAAATCGTCGGGGAGGGATGATGTTTACCCAACCGGCAGCAGACACCTTGCCCCATTCTGGCCGTGGCACTATGGGCAAATACTTCTCCCGAGTGCGAAAGCTACCTGCCTTTGCTGGTGAATATCCAGTGGCAGCGCTATCAGAGGAAATTACCACTCCAGGAGAAGGTCAAATAAAAGCCATGGTGATCGGAGGCGGTAATCCTGTGCTAACCACAACGAATGGTAAACAGCTTGATAAAGCGTTCGAGCAACTCGACTTTGTGGTCGCGGTGGACTTTTATATCACTGAAACTAGTCGCCATGCAGATATTATTCTACCGCCTGTCACTGCGCTAGAGCGGGATCATTATGATGTGGTGTTTCATAATTTTGCCGTTCGCAACAGTGCGAAATTTTCACCTGCGTTATTTGAACAAGCCCCTGAAACCAAAACCGATTGGCAAATTTATTTAGGTTTAGCAGAGCGAATAGACAAACTGAATGATAAAGCCACAGAACATTATGCAACACTTTGGCAAAAGGAACCGACGGGGGTCGTCGATGACATGTTACGCAGTGGTCGGTACGCAAATGGCGAGCACAACTTAAGTATTCAAACTTTACGTGACCAGCCTCACGGTATTGATTTAGGGCCGCTACAACCTGAGCTTCCAGCAGCGGTTTATCATGGGGATAAAAAGATCAACATGGCGTTTGATTATTTTATGGCTGATTTAGTGCGGCTCGAGGACCACTTTTTCTCACCCGCATCCCCCTTAGACCAACACAGCGCTGAGATCTTGTATTTGATTGGGCGTCGGCATTTAAAGTCCAATAACTCCTGGTTGCATAACAGCCCGAGAATGATGAAAGGTTTGTTGAGCGACGGTAAAGGCCAAAATCCTCGTTGCAGTGCACAAATTCATCCCGCAGATGCGACACGCTTTGGAATTCAAGATGGGCAGCTAATCAGTGTCACATCGCGTGTGGGAAAGGTAGAAATCCCCGCAGAATTGACCGATAAAATTATGCCAGGGGTTATCTCCATACCCCATGGCTGGGGTCACAATAAAGCTGGCAGCGCTTGGAAATTGGCTGAGCAGCACAGTGGCGTCAGCGTTAACGATTTAACTGATGAAATGTGTCTGGACGAGTTATCCGGTAACGCGGTACTCAATGGCGTGCCGGTGACCATAGCTCCAATAAATGCCGGTTAGGTATAGGGACAGTTACTAATAACCAGTAGTCGATATTGAAGGCCGAGCCATCACATTGCTCGGCCTTTTTACTTTAGACCATAGACTGAACATATATAACGCTTCAGCTAATCAGCTAATGCTAGGGCGCTTCACTTTAAAAAAACCGGCATATAGTACCGGAACCGCACCCAAGGTCAGCACCGTACCCACGGCGAGTCCGAATGCAATCACATTCGCCATACCATAGAACAAAGGATCCCGACTCAGAATAAGCGGCAGCAGGCCTGCCACAGTGGTTATCGTAGTCATGGCGATCGGTCGTACCCGAGTGATACAGGCGTTGACGATGGCGTCATAATCCGACGCACCTTCTCTGCGTTCAATATCGATACGATCGATTAGGACGATGGCGTTGTTAATGATAATTCCCGCTAAACTGTATAAGCCCAGTGTCACCATAAAACCAAATGGGGCGAACATCACACCTAAACCCAGCACAGCACCTATGAATGATAACGGCATGGTTAAGATGATGATCCCCGCACGGCGAAACGAGTTGAACTGAGCGACTAACAACACCAATATCAAGCCCAGAACCATAGGCATGCTGGCACTGAGGGCTTTTTGCGCTTCCTGTGATTGCACAATAACACCGTCGTATTCTATGTGGTGGTTAAGGGGCAGATCTTGGGCGAGCTTTTGTAAATCGGCATCAATGATCGCTTTTAAATCTTCCGCGGCCATCCGGCTATTACGTGCCTCGACACTAACGGTCGTGAACATATCTTCGCGCTGTATAATCGAATATTGATTGACCGGCGAGAATTCAGCCACTTGGAATAGTGGAATAGCCGTGCCAGTGGCTTGTGAAAATACATTCAATGAACGTAAACGGTCGAGGTTATGGCGCTCGGCGTCACTTGCTCTAAACATGATCGGGATAATGTCATCTTCTTCACGAAATTCGGTGACCGCGGCCCCTGAGAAGTAAGCTTGCAATGAACTGGCAATATCTTGTGAGGTCACGGATGCGCGCCTAGCACGCTGCTGATCGACTCGCACCTCAATTTTAGCAATCATGTTTTCCCAATCATTGCGTATATCTCTGGTATCTGGGACTTGGTATAGCAGGTCCATAACCTGCTGTGCTTTTTGATAAATCACGTCTTTATCTGGCCCTTTAATTTGTATTTTAATGGTCTTGGAGTCAGAGGGGCCGAGAAACATCTTTTTAGCGCGCACCGATATATTCACAAATTGATGTTCTAGATCGCTATCGAGCTGAATGGCCAGCGCCGCAACATCGTTGCCAGGGGCAATATTGAGCACCATAAATGCTTTATTTTCGGCGGGATCTTCAGGGCTAAGGGAAAGCACAAATCTGGGCCCACTAAATCCTACGTAGGCAGAATGACTTTCGATAAAATCATAGCCAGAATCCTTGTCTAGCCAGTCCATGATGACGCGCATCTGCTCATTTGTTTGGCGTTCTGAGGTACCGCTGGGTAAATCGATATTCACAATCAGTTGATTACGGTTTGAATCCGGGAAAAACTGTTTTGGAATGACTTTCATTGCCAGTATTGATGCGATCAGTAAAGCGAATAGGGTGCCCATGAAAATGACTTTATGGCGTAAAATTAGATGCAAAAATTGCTCGTATCGACCGGTCACTTTCTCAGAGGCTAAGACGTCAGCTCCCCCTTTTGGGGCATCTATTTTGATAAAGTGGTAGCACAACAGTGGCGTAACACACAGTGCCAGCACCCAACTGGTGAGCAAAGTAATCAAAATAACCAAGGACACCGAACGGGTATACTCACCAGCGACATGTTCAGCGAGCATCAAGGGTAAAAAGAACAAAATGGTGGTTGCCGATGAACTGAGCAGGGGAATTGATAGCTCTTTACCGCCCTGGATCATCGCTTTGTAGCGTTCTTGACCGTTTTCTAACCTGCGCTTGAAATCTTCCGCGATAACGATGCCATTATCAACCAATAACCCCAAGGCAATGATTAATGTTGCCAGGCTCATGCGCTCTAAACGAATGTCGCAGATTTGCATGATGGTCAATGTAGCCAGCATAACGAATGGTACTATCGTCCCAACAATGAGGCCGGTGCGCATCCCCAAAAATAACACGACTACAATCAGCACAATCACCAAGGTTTGTAAGACGTTAATCGACACACCTTGTACTGTTTTTGCCACTTGATCGGCTTGATAAGTGGCAATATGCAATTGATACCCTATGGGTAAGCTGTTTTCTAGGCTGCCGATAGCCGCTTTGAGACGGGGTGCATATTCTAAAATGTTGTATTCAGGCAACATAGATATAGCGAAAACGATGGCTTGCTCGCCATTGAAATAAGCTAAATCATTGGGGGGATCAACATATCCGCGATTTAATGTGGCAATATCGCCAAGGGCAATTGATTCTTGGGTACCTGGAATAGTGATGTAGGTTTCGGCTAAATCGTCAAGACTATTAAAGTTTCCCGTGGGCTCGATAATGAATGACAAGAGTCCGGTATCGATTTGCCCGCCAGAACTGATAATATTTTGTGTCTGCAATGCGGTCATCAATGTGTTAGGTGATATACCCAACTGGGACAAGCGGGCATTAGAGGTTTCTAGGAAAATACGTTCGTCTTGAACCCCGAGCAATTCGATTTTTTTAGTGCCATCTACCGCATAAAGCGTATCCCTAACGTGTTTGGAAATATCAAACATCTGACCGAGATCAAAGCCATCGGCAGTTAATGCGAGAGTCAGCACTGACACGTCGCCAAACTCATCATTTACAAAGGACGGATTGGTCCCCTCGGGTAATGAGGCCTGTGCCTGTTCGACTTTATTCCGTACGTTTTGCCAGATGGCATCTAAGTTAAAATAACGATCGTAGATTTCCACGTGTATCACTGATAACCCGGTGGATGAAGATGAGCGCAACTTCTCCACTTGGGGGATTTTGCGGATTTCCTCTTCCAGCGTTTTGGTGATCAGCAACTCAATCCGTTCAGGAGACATGCCTGGATAAGAGGTACTGACAATCGCTTCGCGAATAGTAATACTGGGATCTTCTCGCGCAGGCAGAGTGAAATAGGCAATGACACCATTAATCAATAATATCAGAACGATCATCAGCACCAATTTTTGGTGCTTGAAAGCAATTTCAGTTAAATTCATTATGCTCAGCCGTTAGTTAAAACGTTTTACGTTGGCGTCGAGCAACGTCACGTGCTGGCCATTACGCAAGAATGAAACGCCCGCAATGGCGATGATTTCGCCGGCTTGCAGACCTTTGGCGATATAGACCTCATTGCCCAATATGTTGTTTGCCAGCACGTCTCGCTTGGAGACGGTTTGGCTATCTGGGTCGTATACAAATACATATTTAGTCTGGTCTTGCCCTGCGGCTAATGCAGAGACAGGTATGATCATCATTTCTGTGCTAACCAGGTTAGTCTCATTTGCTTGGGCGTCAGCTCGACTGGTGTAAGTAATATCTACTTCGGCCGTCATACCTGCCCGTAACAAAGGGGAGCTACCGTTCAACACTAACGTGATGGGAAAGGCGTTAGCCGCTTCTGCTCGAGTACCAACTTCGGTGATAACGCCGGTTAATTCAACATAGGGGGCAGCCGGGAAACGCACGGGTACAGTCATGCCATCTGATAATTGTTGTATCAAGCTCTCGGGTACCGATACCTGAACTTCGAGTCCACCGTGGCCTTCCACTTCAAACACACTTTGTCCTGGAGAAATCTGCTGAGACGGCTCTATCATACGTTTGGTTATCACGCCATCGTAAGGGGCTTGCAGGGTGCTGTCTTGTCGGTCCTTTGTGGCAAGCTCGAGCTGACTTTTGGCGACTTCAACGTTACTTAGCGCTGATTTATAGGCCGCTTCTGCATTATCAAAACCTGACTTGGAAACCAAACCTTGTTCCACTAATTCTTTATAACGCTGGTACTCATTCTGTGCTTCATTTAATGCCGAACTAGCCTGGGCATATTTAGCTTGCGCAGATTGATGATTGAGGACAAAGCTACGTTGATCGAGTGTAGCAAGCACCTGACCCAAAGTGATTTTTTGACCTAAATTGACCGAAACACTGGCGACTTTGCCCCCGACCAAAAAGCTCAAGGCGGCTTTTTCTACTGCTGCGGTGGTACCGGCTAATCTGCGAACTTGGGTTAACGCATGGGGTTTTACTTCCGTCCATGCAATAGGTCGAACAATTTCTTCAGGCGATTTGGCAGATTCATTACAGGCCGTAAGTAAGAAGCCAGAAGCCAATATACCAAGCGCTAAAACAGGCACTGATTTTTTCACGTGTTATTCCTAATCTGTTTGTATGTGACCTAGAGTAAACCCCAAAAAAGCTACGCGTAACCGCCGCATGCCTTAAATTTAGGTTGCTGAGTGTCGTTGGGTTAAATGTTATGCAAATGTGTTATTTCACCCACTTAATGCTATTTCTTGTGCTGTCTTTAGTTATTTTTACCGGCTAGGACTCGTTCACTTTATACAATGAGCCCCTATTGGCTGCTTTGTGCGACCTTTGTACGATTGTTCGTATCTCTACTTGCCACAATAATCTGGTCGCCATATTGTGTTTGAGAAGACTTTGCTAGGCGGTCGTAAAGTACGACGTTGACGGTTGCCGCGAGGTTCATGCAGCCTGTGGTTGGTACGTACACAACGTGTTGGCATTTATCCAATATAGCCTGCTCAATTGAACCGTCTTCGGGACCAAAAATGTAGTAGGCATGCTCGGGATGGGCAAAATGCGGAAGGGGCGTTGCGCCTTCTACTAGCTCTACTGCTACCATCGCCATGTGTTTCTCAGCACAAGGCGTGTCGATATGCTCCACGGGTATATTTAAACCCACATTTTTAGTATCTGTGTTAAACGCTCTCGCTCTTGCGTAGCGTTCACCAGTGTAATGAATGATATCGGCAGCGTAACAACCCGCTGCACGTAAAATACTGCCCATATTCTGTGGGCTCTTGGGATTAATAATACACAGGGCTACATTGCCCATAGTGGTATTTTTGTGTTCAGATGGTGCGTTCATTAGGCCACCAAAATTTGATCGATTTGCGCTAACTGTTCGGCACTAAATTGCAGATTATCCAACGCCGCAACACAATCCTCAATTTGACTAACCTTACTGGCACCAATAATCGCTGAGGTGACTGATGTAGGTTGCAATACCCAGGCTAAAGCGAGTTGGGCTAAGCTCTGTCCACGATCCTCGGCGATGAGACTCAAGCGTTGTACTTTGGCTATTTTGTCTTGCGTAATTTGGTCAGCTTGTAAGTGTATTTGTTCGCTTCGTGCCGCCCGAGACCCGTCAGGGATGCCAGTGAGGTATTTGTTAGTTAAAAATCCTTGTGCCAAAGGTGAAAATACCACTGAGCCCACGCCATTATCTTCCAACACTTGTGTCAGGCCGTCTTCAATCCAGCGGTCGAACATGTTGTAGCGAGGTTGATGAACCAACAAGGGGCTGCCTAAGTCACGTAAAATAGTAATGGCTTGCTTGGTTTGCTCGGCGCTGTAATTTGACACACCTACATATAAAGCCCGGCCAGAACGCACAATATAATCTAGCGCTTGCATGGTCTCTTCTAATGGCGTGTCTGGGTCAAAGCAATGGGAATAAAAGACATCGAAATAGTCCAATCCAGTGCGCTTTAAACTTTGATCGCAACTGGAAATGAGGTATTTACGCGAACCCCCAATACCATGGGGACCCGGCCACATGTCGTACCCAGCTTTACTGGAAATCAATAACTCGTCCCGGTAGGGGGCTAAACTCTTTTGCATTAATTTGCCAAACGTGGATTCAGCTGAACCGTACGGAGGGCCATAGTTGTTGGCCAAATCAAAATGATTGATCCCGAGATCAAATGCCCTGTGCACCATGGATTGAGCATTGCTAAAGGCGTCCACTTCACCAAAATTCTGCCACAATCCCAAGGATAATCTAGGTAATCTAATGCCGCTGTTGCCACAGCGTTTATACGGCATATTTTCGTAGCGGCCAGTGTCGGCAATATAATGAGGATTTGGCTGATGAGTGATCATAATGGCTCAGTAGATAAAATTTTTGATAGCCTAAACGAAAAGCCCTTGAATGCACAATTTTTCTCTATCAATTCAAGGGCTATACCGGAGAGCAAACCGCCAGATAAAACGCTAATTTGTGGGACTAAGCTTGAATGATTTTATTGGCCCATTGCTTAGATAACCCCATTAACGCTGAAGCTTTGCAGCGTAGTCGCAGTAATAAAACGTAAGCAAGTGGCACCAGCACCAAGCTCGTCACAGTAGAAAATGCCAAACCGCCGATAATGGCAATCGCCATAGGCGAATAGGCGGGTCCATCTCCGCCTATTGATGAGTCACCTAGCGCCAGCGGAATTAACCCGACTATGGTGGTGGCTACTGTCATTAAAATGGGTTTGACTCGGGTCAAGCAGGCTTCAATGACGGCGTTATTTAAAGCGATGTCTTGGTTGATTAATTGATTGATCCGGTCCACCAGCACAATGCCATTGTTGACCACTATTCCCATCAAAATTAGCATGCCAATCATACTCATTACCGACATGGGGGTTGCTGTAACGAACAGTGCCCAAAACACCCCCGTAAGAGAAAATAGTAGCGACGTAATGACCGCGGTAGGCAACAGTAGCGATTCAAACAAGGCCGCCATAACGATGTAAATCATGCAAATAGCTAACAACATGTTGGTCTGCATAACGGCTTCGTTCTGATTCTGACGGTCGATACTGCCATCGAATGTCCAGCTGTATCCATCTGGAAGAGTAAGATATTGCATGACATTTTCGATACGCTCTTTGGCTTGCTGTAACGTCACATCATCACGCATATTGGCGCCTATGGTTAAAGACGTTTGGCGATAGCTACGGCGTATTTCTGCTAAACGCGGAACAATTTTTGTGCTGCTTAGCATATCCAGAGTAACGGTTTGTTGGCCAATACGTGTAATGGTCAGGTTCTTAAGCTCAGAAATAGATTCTTGCAGCGCTTCGTCAAATAACATACGCACACCAATTTCACCGCTTTCGTTGTCTCTGAAGGTACGTAAATTGGTACCCCGTAAACCGCTGGCGATGGTGCGTGCCACATCATTGGCGGATAGGCCGTAACGAAAGGCTTTATTGCGATCTACGGTGATTTGCAATTCGAATTTCTGATTATTACCGTCGATACCCACATCGGTAAGCCCCTCGATTTTTTCGATGGCAGGTAATACACGCTGGGCCACACGACTTAATGATTCAGATGATTCCCCTAATAGTGTGAGTTGTAGGCCGCCGCCGTTACCTTCTTCCCATTTAAATGTAGGGCGAGCTCGGGCAAATGAAGGCATATCTTTCATAATGCGCGCTTTGAGTTCACTTTTGGCGACCGGTAAGTCATCACGCAATGTGAGGGCTGAAGTGGCTTCACCTGCAGTGTAATAGGTATACACCTGTTCTACATGAAATGCGTCTTGATTGGCGTACAAATAGGCTTCCATTTTATCTACTGATTTTTCGACTTCTGCAAGGCTGTAGTTCCCTTGAATGTCATAATTTAACCACAGGCGATTATTGTTATCGTCATCATCGTCTCCGCTAACAAACTGCATAGGAATGGCGGTACTAATTAAGATTAAAAGGGCGACAAGGCAGGTTAATCCGCGATGGGACAGCGACCAAATTAAGGTTTTACGGTACACGTTGGCAAGCCGTCCGTGAGAGGCTTGCGGTTGATTTTTAGGCTTTGGGGGATGGGCAACTTTACTGGCGAGTAAGGGGATCAATGTTTGGGCGATAAGCAAGGAAGCAAACAATGAAATACAAATGGCAATGGCCACATGCTCAAGAAATATCGTCAGGTTGACTTTAACGCCGATAATGTTCGGTAAAAATACGATGGCTGTGGTGGTGGTGCCGGCAATCACAGCCAAACTGACTTTACCGACACCGGCTTTGGTCGCTTCGACTGCACTGTGATAGTGATTTCGCTCCTGTTGAATGCTTTCAGTGACCACCACTGCGTTATCGACCAGCATACCCACCGCTAGCATAAGCCCCATCATGGATAAAATATTAATGGTGTAGCCCATAAAATACATGCAGCCTAATGTAATACAGATAGAAAAAGGCACGGAGAGCACCACAATCAAAGTGGTGGTGATATTACGCAGAAATACATACAACACACATACAGAAAGTAATGCGCCTAACATACCGGCATTGAGCAAGTCTGACAGTGATTCGGTGACGCTACTGGCTTCGTCATCCATCACGAACAATGTGATGCCTGCAAATGTGGGGCTGTCATCGGCTTGATTAATGACCTTCATGACGGCATCCGATACGGCGACCAAATTGCTGTTTGATTCCCTAAAAATGTTGAAGCCGACTGCATAGGTGCGGTCTAGATGACGTCCCTCTATGCGTTTTGGGCTTTCGTAACCAATGCTGGCAATATCACTTAACTGCACACCTTTTTTAAGCAACAGGGCTTCAATATCTTCAATTTGGCTGAATTCACCTTGGGGATTAATCGTTATTTTTTTTCCTAAATCGTAAAAGGATCCAGCGGTCATGGCAAAATTTGCCTGACGTAACGCGCTGAGTAATTCGCTGTTGCTGATCCCCAAGCTGGCCTGCTTTTGCGTATCAATACGTATGGCGATTTGCTTTTTTAGAACGCCATACAACTCAACCTTGGATACCCCTGGTACTCGCTCGATAGGCATTTTTAAGTTACGTTCGAGTAAATCATATGCGTCGGATAGGTCACGGTCACTGGATACACGCAACTGGAATATTGGCAAGTCACTGGTGTTGAATTGATATACCAAGATGCGCTCAACATCTGTGGGCAGATCGTTGCGGATAGCGTCTATTTTTTCCCTGGCTTCGATACCTTTGGCTTTGAGATTCTCATCCCAAGCGAACTGCAACTGAATTTCTGCAGCATCTTCGGTGGACTTTGAGCGTAAGCGCTTGATCCCTGACATAGTGGCTAATACCTCTTCCACTGGGCGGGTGATCATTTTTTCAATTTCCGCTGGGGTGGCATTTTCGTAGGGAATGCGAATGGCAATTTCAGGTATATCTATGCTCGGGAATTTTTCCAGGGGCAGCAACTGAGAGGCAAGGATGCCAAAAAGCAGCATTGAAAAAAACAACATACCTATGGTCACTGGACGCCGCATGGCAAAGGCGGCCAGCTTTGCACCGCCAGCACTGAATTGACTTTGCTCAGAACTTATCGTGTTGCTGGTTTTGGTTTTATCATCTTGTTTATCCGTATGCTTGTTATTCATAGCCCAGCTCCTTGTCTGCTGGCTGCACTGCGTTGCTTAATGGCGTGGCACGCATTTGCTGGTCTTGTTTACGGTCAAACAGCACATATAAACAGGGGATAAAAAATAAGGTCAGTAGGGTGGCAAATAGCAACCCAAATATAACGGTCACAGCCATGGGCACCCGCATTTCAGCGCCTTCACCTAGACCTAACGCCATCGGCAATAACCCTAACGAGGTGGTCAGCGTCGTCATTAAGATAGGTCGTAGACGGCTTTGCGCCGCCTCAATAATGGCTTGATACTTTTTGGCGCCATCAGTGCGTAATTGGTTAATTCGATCAATTAACACAATGGCGTTATTTACCACAATACCAGCGAGCATGATGAGCCCGATAAATACCACCACGCTGATGTTGGTTTGGGTGATAAAAAGGCCGTATATCGAGCCAGCACAAGCCAGCGGTACTGTTAATAGAATAAGCAGTGGATGCAGCAGAGACTCAAACTGAGAAGCCATGACCAAATAAACCAGAAATATAGCCAACGCTAAGGCAAATTTTAACGATGAAAAGCTTGTTTTCATTTCTTCACTTTGACCCGCTACCCTTGCCTGCATGGAAAGCGGTAGCGCCAACGCGTGAATATGTTGATTCGCGGCTTCAACCGCCTGCGCGAGATCGCCATAAGCGAGATTGGCTGATATCACCGCCACACGCTGCTGGCCTATGCGCGTGATTTCACTCGGGCCAATGGACATACTTAACTGGGCGACGGCGTTCAATGCTACGGCTCGGCTAGCCCCAGGATTAACAATGATTTGTCCTATGTCTTCAATTGAGTCGCGCTGTGCGTCTAAGCTACGCACGAGAATATCGATTTTACGATCGTCGAGATTGAACTGGCTGGCGACTTCACCACCGACTTTGGCGTTGATTAACGTAGACACTTGGGGGGCATTTAAGCCTAACTGAGCAAGTTTAGCGTGGTCAAAGGTAATTTTAAGTTCAGGTGTTCCTCTTAGCAGTGAGCTTTTTACATCGCTAAAACGCACGTCTTGCTCAAGAGCGTCGACTAACGCGGAGCTATAACGGCCTAAACTGGCTAAGTCATAACCAATAATATCAATTGAAATCGGTGCCGCGAAGCTGAACAGTTCAGGTTGGCCAAATTGGGCGCTCACCCCAGCTTGGGTACTTAGAAACGAGCGCATGGCGGTTTGTACCTGACTAATCTGTTCAGTCGTCACACCGTGTTGCATAACGACGTTGAGTTTACCCCAATTCTCGCCTCCTTGGCTGGCGGAAGCGTTCATTAAACTGCCCGTGCCCGCTAGGGAGTAGGTCCGTTCAACGGCTGCTTGTTGCCCGGTAAATTCGGCTAAGCCCATTAAGGTCTCATCGGTTTTATTTAACGGCGTGCCGTTGGGTAACCTGATCTCTACAAAAAACTCACCTTGGGACATGCTAGGTATCAGCTCCATACCTAAACGGGGTACTAATAATAATGCCCCGGCAGATATCGCCACTATTAGCATTAACAATAATGCGGGTACGCGCATCGCCCTGGTGAGTGCTTTTACATAGTGGGTCGCAATAAAATTGAAACTGCGCTCAAATACCCACAGTAGTGGTTTGAATATGATCTGTAATACGCGAGCGAGTGCTCTGAAAATCACAATCACCCAGGTGCAAATTGCCAATGGGAGGTAATAGAATACACCTCGCCCTAACCAGATGAATGGCAGGCTAAGTATGTTCAGCGTGCGCTTAATTGGCCCTGATTGATGCTTGATATTCTTTGCAGTGGTGTCCAGCTGCTCAGCCTCAAAAGGGTTGTCAATGTTTGCAAGGGGAGCGCTACGTTCAGGTGTTATTTCAGCTGGGCTTCGTTCCCGCGCAGCGAGCATAGGAATAATAGTTAATGCCACAATCAGTGAGGCACCCAAAGCGAAGGTCACGGTTAACGCCTGATCTGCAAATAGTTGGCCAGCGATGCCCTCCACAAACACTAAGGGAAAAAATACCGCCATCGTGGTTAACGTCGAAGCAATTATCGCCATGGAGACCTGCTTAGTGCCTTTAGCCGCAGCGAGTTGAATATCTTTCTCACTTTGTTTGTGGCGCTCAATATTCTCTAGTACCACGATGGCGTTATCCACCAGTAAACCTATGGCGAGGGCAATCCCCCCCAAACTCATAATGTTAAGGCTAATACCATTGCCGTACATTAGATTGAATGTGGCAATGATGGAAACTGGAATCGAAATAGATATGATCAGCGTCGGCCAGATGTTGCGTAAAAAAAGATACAACACCAACATCGCCAGTAAACCACCAATCATGCCTGCGGATTTTACGTCATCAATTGCATTGGCGATAAAAACTGACTGGTCATAGGTCAGCTGAATTTTGTAATTATCCGGTAGGGCACTTTTAAGCGCAGCTAATTCAGTGTTGATGTTTTGTGCGACTTGAACGGTATTGGCATCCCCTTCTTTATAAATAGCAATCTCAACCCCTTCTAGGCCATCGAAACGGGTAATTGAATCCCGTTCCTTGTAGGCGTCTTGAATTTGCGCGATGTCCCCTAAGCGAATATTTTTATTGTCACGACGGGCCACAAACACGTTTTGCATGTCTTGTAGGCTAGTGAACTGGTTTAGGGTACGTACAGTGTAAGCTTGGGAGCCATCTTCTACTCGTCCACCAGCAGCATTGACGTTCTCTTCTTTCAAACGTTTGATGATGTCGCTCATTGAAATCGCTAATTGACTGGCTTTTTGCTGATCGACCAACACCTGAATTTCGCTTTCAAGACCGCCGCCAATTTTAATTGAGGCGACCCCGCTCACGGACTCCAGTTTACGTTTAATTTGTTGTTCGGCGTATTCCCGTAAACGTTTCATACCTGCGATATCCAGCGTATCCTTGTCTACCGTCGACGTGATACCAAAACCCAGACGCATGACAGGCTCTAAACTGGGGTTGAAGCGCAATAATACCGGCTTTTTCACATCTAATGGCAAGGTTAAGATATCGAGTTTTTCCCTGACTTCCAAACTGGCCATATCCATGTCTGTTCCCCATTCAAACTCCAACAGCACATCTGACTGACCTGAGGTTGAAGATGAGGTAACTTTACGCACGCCTTTCACCACACCAATAGTCTCTTCAACCGGTTTTGATACCAGTTGTTCGATTTCTCCTGGTGCGGCACCGGAGTACTCGGTGCGAATAGTCAGGGTAGGGTATGACAAATCAGGTAACAGGTTGATGGCCAGACGTGATAGCGACACCAGACCAAATAACACCACTGCGAAGGTGAACATCCACACCGCGACAGGACGTTTTACTGCGATATCAACAATATTCATGCTAGGTGTCCTTACTTAGCTAGTGTGGTGGTCATTAGGATCGGCAGCTATAATTGGCTCGCTGATCGCTTCGATTTCTACTGGACCCGATTCTTGGGCTTGATTGACAATTTCAACTGGAGCACTGTCTTTCAGATTTTGATGACCTGTGATCACCACTTGTTCATCGCCGCTTAGGCCTGATAACACTTCAACGTAGTCACCTTCTTGGTAGCCAACCGTAATATGTTGTTTGTGAGCCACTCCGTTATTGACCACAAAAACACTGATGTTGTTATCGATGCTAAGCATGGCTCTGCGCGGCATTAGAGTGGCACGCTGGTGGGTGTCGTAATTCAAGCTTACATGGGCAAACATACCGGCTTTAAGTAAATGAGCATCGTTGGGTACTCGCAGCGTAACTTTAAATGTGCCGGTACTGGCATCAATCACGGGACTTATTCGCTCCACAAACGCGCTAACTTGATTGTCGTTTAAGGCGCTTAAGGTTAATTTGGCGGCTTGGCCTTTATGTACCCGAGACAGCTCTTTTTCTGGTAAGTAGACCACGCCATGCAATTCATTTTGCTCCACTATGTGAAACATCTGTGCACGCTGAAACGACTCGGTCAGGTTACCTACTTTAGCGTTTCGCGTAGCGATATAGCCTGATATAGGGGCAACTATGGTCGCTTCTTTTAAATCTAACTCGGCTAAGGAAAGTGTGGCTTGTGATGAGGCATATTGAGCGCTGATTTTATCGTAGGTGTCATCGCTGACCAGTTTCTGGTTATAGACTTTGTCTATTTTTGCCAATTCTTTTTGAATACCGATTAAATCAGCTTTTGCGCGGGCTAAATTTAAGCGATAACGCTCAGGTTCAAGCTGTGCAAGTACTTGACCTTTTTTAACGTAATCGCCTTCTTCAACATATATATGCTCGATAATGCCAGAGGCTCGGGCCACAACAAAAGCTTCTTCCTTGGCTTCTAGCACGGCAGTGGTGGTGTAGTTTGATGATATTTCACCTATATGCAGACTCGCCGCTTCGACTGGGACGGCAATCACCAGTTCTTTTTCCGGCTCAGTGCTGGTGGCATCTGCGCCGCAACCGGTAAGTAAAGTGCTAGTGGCAAGCAATGCTAATACTGTCAGAGAGTTAAAACTGATAATTGGTATCGTTTTAATCGTCATCTTATTCCCCTGTATCTGTGTAATTATTATTTGAATTAGTCGAGTTGCGTATCCGTGTGTTGCTAAAAGCACTGGTAGGCGCTCATCCACGTAATGGCTACTTTTTGTATTAGCTAAAAGCATTAGCTGTGCCACACTAAGAAAATAGACATATATGTTAATTATCAATTACTTATATGTTTCTTGAACAATGACTGATTTAACCGTCTCGTTATGACGACTAATGTTTAGTGAATTTGACCACTTATTCGCTCTACCGCATTTTTATTTCTAGTGAATGTAGCGTGAACGCTCTCGTTCAATGGAGCGGATCGAAGTGCGTTTAATGTGCATAACGGTATGTAGTTGAATGGACGTCTTGAGAAATAGCTGTGCAATTTTTATCGTCTCAAGTTTTGAATCGGCGGGTAACGTGAAAGTGCTGATGCAGGTTTTTTTTGGTGTGTTTTTTAGCCAGTAAAGTTTTCAACACAACTGCAGATTGTACATAGTTGGGTACTACATTTATTAATGCAAAATTAGTTGTGTTTATTTTAAGGTATTGATTTAAATAGTTTTATTTTAAATTTAAATAAAGTGGCATATAGCTTGTTATAGCAAGAAAGACGATGAAAGTGGCCAGACTTTCTGTCGGAAAATCTTGTTATAACAATACGGAGATAATGATGAAAAAATTTACCTTAACAACGCTAGCAGCGACCTCTTTACTTATGACCTCAGGTGCTTCTTTTGCTGCAATGGACGATAACGTTGATCATCACGGAATTTATGTAGGTGCGGGTTATGGGTTAGTTGACGTAGATGGTGACCAAGACTTTGATCGTGAAGACAACGCGCCAAATATATATATCGGCACTCAGTTTAATCAGTATCTGTCAGTTGAAGGCGGTTACATCGATTTTGGAGAATATGGCAATGACACTTTTAACACTGAGGTCGACGGTTATACGTTGGGCTTGAAAGCAGGTCTGCCTGTGAATGAGTACATCACACTTTATGCTAAAGGTGGACAACTATGGTGGGATGCAGATCTTAACGCCGCAGGCGCTGGAGACAGTACGGACGGTGATGATCTATTTTACGGTGTTGGGGCTTCGTTTGCGATTTCCCAAGGCTGGGATGTACGTTTAGAATATACCCGCTTCGAACTGGAATTTGAACGTGATGAGATCGGAATACTAGCTGAAATTGATGATTTCGACAGCGATGTGGATTACGCCAGTGTGTCTGTGCAATATACCTTTTAATCTATGATTGAAAAATGAACAAGGCCTGCTTTTAAGCAGGCCTTTTCGTTATGCGCGCGACAAAAATGGTTTAGTTATTTTCACCTGCAGCCGTAGCCACGATAATTTTTAACGCTTCCTCTTTACTAAACCCAGCCTCGACTAATGCTTGGTAATATTTACGCTGCAATTGAGCTTGAGCTTTTATCAAATCGGGATCGCTCATGGCTTTTACCTGGTTTTTCATCTGCTCTGCTAATTGTGAATTAACAAAATCAAGCGGACTGCCCATTTGCTGAGCTTGGGTATTGGTCGTAGTTAAAGCGCAGATGGCGATGAGTGCCAGCAGCGATGAGGTGTGCTTTGGTAATCGACGTGAACGTTTAAGGCTAAGCATAAGTAGCTCCTTATAAAATGTGCTTAAAATACGCGATAGGTCGTGGCGTTTATTCCTACCCTCTATAAAGCGTTATACAAAGGTTGACCTATCAAAGACGTAAATCGTAATCATTGAAACAGTAACATTAGAGACAAGGGCACACATAATTAGTTGCAAGTCGGCTGAGGCGGTTTAGCCCATACGCAAAGTGTTTATGCTCGACACTGTTAGTCGAGCTAGAAAAATGGGTCATTAGCATGACTAAAAGGAGACATCTTGAAGCAAAATGGACAATTACTTTTTTTGCGTTAAGGTGCGAGCAGATAAGTCAATCCAATCAAAAGTCATTGCCGTGGAAAATAACCCAGTACGAATATTCCGAATATTTGCGGTTATCTGTGCATTATCCTAATCACATTCACTTTAATAAAAAGCGTGGTTTCTGTGGCTATAAAAAAATAGGTTGTGAAGAGCTACTTATTTTCTCTATCTGTGTGATGAACCGAGACTTGCTCACCAAGCGAACCGTCGAATTGAACAACCCGAGTATGCGCGATATTCAAAATGTCCTCACTCATATTAACACCTTCTTTCAACGTCGAAGTGACGATGAGAGTCTTCATGACTAGCATAGGGCTGACCATGGGTATTATATGATTGTAACGGATGCCGTTCACTAGAGATCGATTCAAACTGTGTCAGTAATGGCTTCTGACACGGCCTCACTTCTTTCCAGAAAGTCGGTAAATTACATTCAACGCACAAGGGCATTACCGCTGATGCAAAAATTAGGTCTATTGTTTCCTATAAAAAACAGCCTATAAAACGCCTAACTTGCGTGATCCAGTAATGTGGAATATACCTTGAAGGGCAACGCCCCCGGCGGCTTTAAATGCTAAATGTGCTTTTTAAATGGCGGTTAAGGCCACAATACCGCTTATCACGTTCGAATTAACATCCTTATAAAACGTAACAAAGCGGCTTACACAGTACTAACCCGCTTAGCGGGTCAGCTTTTTGATTAAATCACTGTACTGTGGATAGCTACTGACAAGTTCAGTTTGTTTACCGAGTTGCATGTCTTCGTATTCAAAGCCTGGGGCGACTGCTTCGCCGATAAGGCCGTAACCGTAATCGCCGGTAGTGGATATTTTCGATGCTTTCCATGTACCGCCTTTGACCACCATTTGCATTTCATGGCCTTGTGTGGGGTCAGGTCCTAGAACGTGTGTTTCAAGGGTTCCGTCCTGATTTAATAGATAGTAGGTAATGGGATCGCCCACATGAAAGTAATGCATGATATCTGAGCGGTTCATATGAAAATGGCCGATGGGCGACTTAGCGCTGAGTAGATAATAAATGGAGGTCATGTTCACTCTATCCCCATTTTCAGTGTGCAGCACAGGGCGGTGATCTGCTTTAAAGGTTTGACGATAGAAACCGCCTTCCACGTGACCGGATAATTTGAGTGATTTAATGAGCTCTTCTGCACTCAGTTTCGCATCGACTGGGGCGGCTGATGGTGTCATTAATTCATGCAAAGTGTCTTCGTCCGGCGTGACCTTTTCGGCTTCGTAGGGTAGGGCATCTTTATACTGGGGCCAGTTAGCAATAATGTTGTTCACGACCACACTGCCCACACTATAAGCAGACTCAAGGGCGGATTGCATACCTGCGTAGCCATTTTCGCCACTTTCCATGGCTAAATTATCGGCGGCGGTTAGGCTATCAGGCTGCATGGCGTAATTACTGGCGGCGCGTAATACCATAAAACGCGACTTATCGGCCTTTTTGGCGTTGTCTAGGTAGATCATTGATTGATAGCTGCCGGTATCTTCCATGCCTGACGTGACAAAGTTGGCTTGGCCATTAGTCCAGTAGTCACTCCAGTCGTTGGCCCATTGGTTGAGCAATTTGCCATGCCAGAACGTAGCTGCAGCCATATGATCGCCGATTAATACAAAAGGGCGTTTTCGGGCATTGGGGTAGTTAAGGTATTTTTCACGTAATTCATACATGGCTGGGTAATCACTGAGTGCGGTATCTTTGCTCAGTTCATAAGCCCATTTTGTTAACTGAGTATTAAGTTGATAGGCTTCGCCATTAAGCGCTTGCACCGTCTCTTTTGTACCTTGGGTAGGTTTAACACTGAACAATGGAAAGTAACCGCTTTTCCAGTCTTTTGGTATTTCACGTGCATCAATTTCATGGGCTAAGTCACCATCGACTAACCAATTTGCCCAAACCGCCGAGCCTATTGATGCATCTTGTGGATCAACGCCTGCAATCCCTGCCACCAACCAGTAGGCATGGGTTAAATCAAAGCGCGGGTCTAAACCCAGGGCCATAATGGCTGCTGCGGCTTTTGCCGTGCCCATGCCTGTTACTATACCCATCACACCGGTATCTTCGTTTACATAGATATCATGGTGAGACATGGGAAATGCATAACGGGTATTCAGGTTTTGGCCTTCTTTCCACATTTGAAATTCACCTGGTTTGTCATCGTCGTCTTCACCGATTTCAAACATGGTGACCACCACTACTTTTATTTCGAGTGGGGTTGATGGCACGTTAGTCGCTTGCGAGCCTCTGACTGGATCAGACGCTGAGGGAGTGCTTTGACAAGCACTGATAAAAAAACTTATTAAGATAACTGCACTGATTGGCAGCCAAGATTTAGGGAGTGTTGAAAGCATAATAAAAACCGTCATATAAAAAAACAGGCATGCTATTTAGCATACCCGTCAGTTGGAATAAATCACTTATTAAAAATCAAATGTGATTAGAATTTATAGGATACCGACGCTTGATAATGACGTGGTAGCTCTGGTAATACAATCTGTGCCCCAAACAAATCAGGGAAGTTGGCACGGTAATACTCTTCGTCTGTTAAGTTTTTAATGTTAAAGCTTGCTGACCATGTATCGGTTGTATATGACACACCTGCATTGACCAAGGTGTAAGCAGGGAGTTGAACCGACTGGGAGAAACTAGAATAAGTTTCGTCCGCTCGCACTATACTGGCATTAGCTGCGTATCCGTTTAAGAAGTCGTAGGTGGCGTTAAACGTATAAATGTTTTCAGGAATACCCGCCTTACGTGCATCGTCTTTCGTTGCGCCTTCAGGCAGCAGGGTTAACCCTATTGGGTTACCACCGAAGATCAATGATGGGTCGGTTAAGCTAGTTAAATCTTCAGCCCCTAGGAAACCAAACTGGCTGCCTTCATTTAATGCCGTTAAGTTATATACGTTTAAGTGGGTGTAACCCGCGCCTAAAACAAGTTGGTCTGTCGCTACCCAGCGTAATTCAAATTCAACACCTTCATTTTGTGTTGTTGAGTTGGTGACGATGGCTTGAGCACTAAAATCCGTACGTTTTTGTTCGTAAACAGATAAAGCGAAGTACAGACTGTCGTCAAGGAAGGAACCTTTTATCCCGTACTCAAATAATTCAGATGTATCAAACGCACCGTCTCTAAGTTGGTCTACCCCAATTTCTGCACCTTGGCCAGCGACAATGGTTGCTTGCTCGGCGGCCGTGATATATGGGATCAAACCAAATTCTGTTTTATAGGAAATACTGGTATTCCATGATGTGCCGCTTTCCGTTTTACTTTCGGTAATGACATCACCTTTGACTAACAATAAATCACCTCGACTGGTTGTTTCAATATCGATAGTGTCGTAGCGCAAGCCTAAAACAATGTTCAAACCCCAATCCCAGGTTAAATCAGTTAGAGCAGCAATACCGTAATCAGTGTAATTGCCCTTATCATAGTTATCGAAATTATCACCAGTACGCGTAGATAACTCTCGTCTGTCTAAAGAACTTGATGCCATCGTTAAATCACGACGGTTAAAGTATTCATAGTTGAAATCATCACCGTGTAAAAAGTTAGTGTGACGAATCGATGGCGACACTTGAAATTGCGCTAACAACGAATTGCTTTCATATTCTGTAGAAAATATTAATTTGTTTTCAAATACCGAGCTGTCGTGAAACTGCGCGAAACCATAGGCGTTTTCATTTAAGTTGTCATAGTCTTCATAGAAAAACTGGTTCTTTAGTTCCCAACCGCTATCACTATAATAAATGGCATCAAAATAAAGTGTTTGAACGGTATTTTGTAGAACGTCATCAGCCGCTACCAGCACTTGGTTGCGGCCCAATGTGGTGGTACCGACGTTTTCTAACTGCATCAAATCAGTGGCTTCATCATCAGTAAACCCCGGCGCAAAAGGATAGAAAAAACTATTACCTGCTAAGTTCACCGCACCATATTCAGCATGCGAGATAGCGCCGCTTCCATCTGTATCAATATTTTTCGCCGTACCGGTAATATAGGTACCATTATCAATTAAATCTTGGGTTAAACGGTTCCAACCAGCTACTTGGTTACCATCGTAATCATGATACATACCACCAAATTCAAAGCGTAAATTATCGGTTACATCAATATTAAAAGAACCCTGCAAAACCGTTTGATCCGTTCCGGAGTTTTGGTAATAACTACCTGAATTTTCAACTTCACCGTACAGGTAGAAACCTGCTTCTTTACCGGCAAGTGTTGCGGGGCCGCCAATTTCGGCCGTCATGACGCTTTTATCCCATGACCCTAATGTGTATGAAAACTGACCTTCATTCTGTTCAAGGTATTGACCACCACTTGCGCGAGCAGATTTAGGATTGAAGTTTAAGTAACCGCCAATTTTAGCGGGACCGTAAATAGGAGATGCCGGGCCGCGTACTATATCAATGCGGCTCGATGCGCCAATTGGCGTAGGGTAGTTACCGGGATTATCTAAGCGTTTAACCCCGCGAAAATAGGTTTCGCCGGGCGTACCACGTACGTCTAATGAGCCTGCTACACCGAAAAATGATTGGGTAAACGTACCTGGTGAAAACGCCACTAAGTCATCAATATCGGTTACTGCAAATCGTTCAAGCATTTCATCGCTGATTGTTGATGCTGAGCGTGGCGTTTCTAAAATTGACTTGCCAAACCCAAATACCGCCTCAACGCCTTGGCCTGGCAAACTGCCAAGTGATCCCGTTACTTCAATTCGCTCCACTGCCGCGGTTTCTTCACTGACGGTCTCTTGCGCCAATATCGTGGGTGATAGCGTCATGGCTAGCCCTAATAGAACAGCATTACTCAAGGTTGAGCTTTTAAATAAGGGATGTTTCATCAGTATTCCTCTAACTATAATTCTTATGTGTATTAATGAGTGGTGTTTTATGGTGTTACTGATGAGGTAAAAGCATGAACGATGCCAAGGACTTGTCCAAATGGTCAAGAAATATTAAATCTTTTAAGGTATTGATTTTTAGTTATAAAATTTAACTTTGAGAGGGACCTTATGGTTGTGCATAGCCGTTTGTGTGAATTACATTTTTAGCGCGCACCAAAATGATTCGAAAAACCCGCAATTGCACCGTTACTGTACTTAGGCCTAGTGACGCTGAAGAGTAATTAATTTCACAAAGCCGACAGAGTTAGCCTAAATTGCCGAAGATTGCAGCTTTTTTGCCAGTTTTTGGTGTTCTATAGCTAGGGCATTATCGTCAATTGCATAATGCTTTGCATCTTCGATAACCCATTTACCCGCGATCATTAATTTGTCTACTGTGTGTGCACCGCACGTTACCAATGCTGCAACTGGATCGCCAGCGCCAGAAAAACGCAAAGCATTTAAGTCAAACACAGCTAGGTCAGCCTGTTTGTCAACTGCAATCTCGCCTATGTCATGTCTATTGAGTAAGGAAGCAGAGCCTGTTGTAGCCAGCCCTAATGCATATTCTGCAGTAATGTCACTGGCACCATAGCGCAAGCGTTGCTGCAGGAGAGATTGACGTACTTCTTGAGCCATATTCGAACAATCGTTTGATGCAGAGCCATCGACCCCTAGCCCAACTCTGCACCCGGCGTTTACCAAGTCGAGTGTTGGGCAAATGCCTGATGCCAATAACATATTAGAAGTTGGACAGTGTGCAATACCGACTTTGGCGTTTCCTAAGCGCCCAATTTCCTCTGGCGTAAAGTGAATACCGTGTGCTAACCAAGTACGATCATTTAACCAACCACATTGCTCCAAATAATCTAATGGACGGGCACCATATATACGCTGACAAAATGCATTTTCATCTTCAGTTTCAGCGAGATGTGTATGTAATAGCACGTCGTTTTTTTCCGCTAATCGCGCGGTTTGCAGCATTAGTTCTTTGGACACGGAAAAGGGAGAGCAGGGGGCTAACGCAATTTGCAGCATGGGGTTGGCATGACTACCTGTTGACTGGTGATAAGCATCAATGACTCGTTGAGAGTCTGCCAATATAGAGTCCTCACTTTGTATCACTGAATCGGGTGGTAACCCGCCTTTACTTTGACCCAGGCTCATGGAGCCCCGCGTGAGAACTGCACGACAGTTTAGCTCGGCGATGGCTTGCACTTGCACATCGATCGCATGATGCAAGCGCGTAGGAAACACATAGTGATGGTCTCCGATAGTGGTGCACCCTGACATCATCAATTCGAGCCCAGCTAGTTTGGTTGCGCTGTAAAGCATTTCTTCGTCTAGGTTTTTCCAAACCTTATAAAGAAAGGTTAACCAAGGGAATAATGGTTTGTTTAACGCCCCAGGAACACAACGAGTAAGGGTTTGGTAGAAATGATGATGGGTATTGATCATGCCGGGCATAATCACTTTGCCTGTACAGTTTTCTATCGCATCAAAGGGTAATGTTGGGGATTCACCACTTTTCACTAGCTCGATGATTTGGCTATTCTGTACCAATAGGCCATTGCCGGCTTGCTGGGCATTACCGGTAAAAACGCCCTCTGGAGACTTGAGCCAGAGAGTCGGGGCCGCTTTTTTGTGTGGGGACGATTGCATGCTTGTTCGCTCTTAAATGATGATAGTTATGTGATGTTCATGATTCATTTGTGCGTCAGTCTTTACTTGGGATAATTTTTCTATTTGTCGTGGACGGTACTGGGCTGTGGTCGCCATATTGATAGGCATGTGCAGTGCTTTGCTTGATAACTGTGGTCGTGTTTTGTTCAGGAATAATAATACTCATAATGATGGCGCAAAAACCTGCGGTTGTTACCGAGGAGGATAAAATGTTGCTGGCCAATTGTGGTAATTGCGCCAGCGCATCGGGCACCATCATAACGCCTAGCCCTAAACCTAATGACGTCGCGATGATTAAGCTTTTTCGTCTGTCGATTGGTTCGCTGGTGAGTATTTTAACGCCGGCAACGGCAATTGTGGCAAACATGACTAGGGTTGCTCCGCCCAAAACCGGTTTGGGCATTAATTGCAGCACACTGCCAATAATAGGGAATAAACCGAGTAACACTAAGAAGCCAGCAATATAAAAACCGACGTGACGGCTTGCCACTCCAGTCATTTGAATGACTGCATTGTTTTGACCAAAAGTGGTGTTTGGAAAGCTATTAAACATGGCTGCCAACATGGAGTTGATGCCGTCAGCTAATATCCCGCCCTTTATGCGTTTGATATAAATAGGGCCTTTAATCGGTTCTTTACAAAACAGACTGTTGGCGGTTAAATCGCCGGATGTTTCGATAGCACTTAAAAAATAAACCAATGCAATGGGGATAAATAACTCCCAGTCAAACGCTACGCCGTATTTGAAAGGCTGAGGAAAGCTGATTAGTGGTAGAGACACCATATTATCGAACGTCAGTATGCCTTGCCACCACGCAATGAAGCAGCCGACAAACATGCCACAAAATATGGCACTTAGTCGAAGCATTGGATACCTAGATGCATTTAACGCGATCACTGTAATGAGCACACTTAAGCCTAAAATTAAATTGTGCGGGGCACCAAAGTCAGTCGCATTAAATCCACCAGAAAGATCTGTCATGCCAACCTTGATCAATGTTATCCCTATGGTTGTGATTACAATACCCGTCGTTAATGGCGTGATAACGGCTTTGAGATGTTGAATAAACTGGCTTAGTATAATCTCGACGAAGGCTCCAAAAAAACATAGGCCAAACATTAAAGCCATAATTTCATCATTGCTGCCGCCTCTACTTTTTATAGCGGTACCTGCGACTAATAACGCGCTGATAAAGGTAAAGCTAGTGCCTTGCACTGCAATGAGACCACAGCCGATAGGGCCGAATTTTTTGGCTTGAATGAAGGTTGATACTCCTGAGGTCATCAATGCCATGCTAATTAAATAGGGGATCTCAGCCTGCAAGCCAAGCACCGAGCCAATAATTAAGGTTGGGGTAATGATACCAATAAAGCAGGCCATAATATGTTGCAGCGCCGCCGTTATACTGTGACTCACGGATGGCACGTCTGTGAGTGAATACAGTATTTCACCATTTTGAGGACGGGATTTAAGCATAATTACGCCTATTAAAGTTAAGTGAGAAAAAGGAAAAGAGCCGCTGCTGGGCAGTAAACCGATAAAGGTAATAATGCCGACAAGCTCGCTCTTGCTACAATAATCTATATGGGAAAAAGTTGGATTATATAAAATAGAAAGCAATTATTTGACCAAATGGTCAATTGCTTTCTTGTTATCAAGTTATTGATTTTAAATGATAAATTTTTAATTTTTTAAAGCGGATATAGTAAGGGATATTCAAATGCACTCATCTAGTGCGCATGTGGACTATTTTGCATCATTTATGTTTTCATTCTAGGTGTGACTGCCGAAGGGTAGAAAATACGCACGGATAACAAATTGATGAAATTCGTCATTATTTGTTTGCTACAACCTTGGAGTACAGTATGCAAATCAGCAGCGCGCTCGTTAGCGCAAATTGGCTCAGCGAGCATTTACAAGATGAAAACCTAATGGTTTTTATGAGCACAATGGATGATATCGCCAGTGGTAAACCGGAAGCCACTCCGGCGGGTTACATACCCAATGCACAGCTGTTCGACTTTGAACATAAAATTTGTGATACCCAAAGTGGGTTACCACATAGCATGCCTAGCCCAGCCGTATTCCAACGTGAAGTTAGAAAATTGGGCGTGAATCAGGACAGTGTGATCGTTATCTATGACAACCAAGGTTTATTCAGCGCGCCTCGTGTGTGGTGGATGTTCAAATACATGGGGCACAAGCGAGTTTATGTCTTAAATGGGGGTTACCCAGCTTGGCAAGATGGCGCTTTGAAAACTACATCTAGTCTATCAAAAGCAACCTTGCCGGGAGATTTTGTCAGCGAGCCTCAAGCTGACTTGTTAGTCGATGCTGGACAGGTTTTAGCTGGGCTTAATGCAACGGATAGACGGGTCATTGATGCGCGCTCTGCTGACCGTTTTTATGCAAAGGTTGCAGAGCCTAGGCCTCATTTACGTGCTGGGCATATGCCGAACGCAGTAAATCTGCCATTTAATCAATGTATTGATAATGGTCGCTTGGCAGATGTTCACACATTACGCAGCAAATTTAACCTGTTAGGGGTAAATCATCAGCACAGACTGATTTTTAGTTGTGGCTCAGGGGTGACAGCCTGTGTGCTGGCGCTAGCAGCCCATGAAGCGGGTTATAATCACCTAAGTGTTTACGATGGATCATGGAGTGAATGGGGGGCAGGTAATACCTTGCCTGTAGTGGCTGAATAAAACATCACAGATATTTTGCCTTTAAGCCTAGGTATTGGGTTGATTCAGTCTCAATTCATTCAGACGAGTCAATACTGTGTCGCTTGAAAGGTAAGGTAATCGAAATTAATCATATTGTAAGGACGTAAAATGAAAAAAATAATCGCTATTGTGACTTTGCTAAGTGCCAGTGCTGCATTAACGTTTAGCACCACAAGCCTAGCAAAAAATGCTGAGACGGTTAATCAAATCAGCGTCAGTGGGCAGGCAAATGTGGCTAGCGTTCCTGATTTATTTGAATTCAGTGTTTATGTGCAAGAGCAGGGGGAGCGGGTTCAAGACTTGAACAGTGTGGTGTCTGATAAGACCCAAACGATTGTTAGCAGTGTGTTAGCCTTTGGTGTTGACAAAAAGGATGTGCAATCGATGCGCGTCCAGTTGAGTCCTTGGTTTGAACATAGTAATAATGCTCGAGTGCAAAAAGGTTTTCAGCTGTCACGGGAAATCAAATTTACCTTACGTGATATTAAACTTTATGATCAGGTGATTGATGCGGTATTAAGTACTGGCGCTAGTCGCATTGAGGGCTTCAATTATATAGTTGAGGATGCCCAACCACAGTATTTAGCCGCTCTTGAGCTCGCCCTTAAAGATGCAAAATTACGCGCATCGCGTATGGCGCAAACCTTGGGTGCAAAATTAGGCAAAGTTATTTCAATCAACGAAAATAGCGGTTATTCGCCTATACCTCGGGGACGAGAAGTGATGATGATGAGTAAAGCCAGTGATTCACTTCCCGGGCAAATTAACACGGGTGCTCAGGTCAATGTAGTATTTGAGCTAGTTGAATAGATAAGTCGGACGCAATATTACAGCGGTTTTCCTTTGATGAATGATAACCGCACATTCCGATGACTAATGTAAGGTGGGGGCATGATCCCGCCACGTTTTTGTTAATGTCACTTCCCCCATTCTAACGCTTTCCTTAGCTGTTTTGGCTCGTTCATAGTCAGCTCAGGCTTGCGCTGTAAATCTTACCTATTTATTAGTTGAACACAGTTAATCGCTTTTCCGGTCTGAACATTAACAATTGTTGATAGACGAAGGACTAGCGATGAATATTGACACAAAAAGTTTTTCCCAAAGCTTTGCAGAACAACTGCGACGAAATTTGGTGGCGTTGATTAGTTTAAGTGTCGCGGTAACGAGTTTAAGCTATGCAACGTGGCGAAATGAGGTCACTGAATTTAATCGTAATCAACGCCATGGGGGATTTGAGGTACTTATAAAACTTAATGAACTGCAGTTAGTCGTATTTCATAATCGTTATGATCAAACCTTACAGGACAAGGGTAATCCACGCCTAGGTTGGGCCTATGTATTAACCATTCAAGATTTAGCCCAGGTATTACAAGCGCCAATGCCGGATAAAAGTGCAGCCTTGGTGCAGGTGTGGAGTGACAATTGGCAAAGCATCGGTGACGAGCAAAGTAGTGTGGACGCAATTCTTAACCAAATCGAAGTGATGCGTGCAGAGACACTCTCTATGCTGCGCGAACTAAGCTAACCCTAATGCACAATATGTTTAATAATAGTAATCAAGCTCAATTTCTGGAACGGCAATCACAACTAACCAATACATAAAAATAAATATGATCAGTGCTAACACGATGGCCAGTGGCCATCTTGAGGATGATATGCCGCTCTTTGATTGCACATTTTTATGACCATGAAACATAGCACCGATTAACGGCTTTTTAAGAAGAAATTGATAACTTGTTATTGCCAATACATGAAGCGCAATGATAACTAGTAGAACATCGAACATTTTGTGATGTAACCATTGCATAGTGCCCTGCAATTCTGAAGATATCGCCGGATAATAAGGGCCGTTAAACAAGACGTCATCTGTGGTAAATAAGCCGCTTACTGCTTGTGTTCCGACGACTATTAGAATGGCTGGCACAATTAACGCACCCAATGGATTATGCCCAGTATAAGTGGGCTGGTGCCGGCTAAATAATGATTGCCCGTATTGCCAAATGGCCTTAGGCCCGCGCAAAAAGTCATTGAAGCGGGCGTGTTTAGGTCCAACAAATCCCCATAATAAACGAAAAATCATTAATCCTAACAGCGTATAGCCAAACACAGCGTGGTAGTCCATATAGCCTTCTAAGACTTCAGCGGTGAGCCATTGAGCAAAAATCAAACTAACTAGTGCCCAATGAAAAATACGTAAAGGGAGGTCCCAGACCAATGTTCGTTTCTGCATACTGTATGAAGCCTATAAAATGAAAAATAGTATGCAGAATATTGTCACTGGACGCGGGATTAAACTCAAGGAGTAATCTCATTAACATTTTGTGTTTAACGATATTTTCCGCATCTGATTGACCCGTTGAGGCTGTTTGCTTGCCAAGCAATTTGCATTTTTACAAGGTAAATTCACTACCTGTCGCCCACCTCGCCAGTTGAAAAAACCGACAAGTGACGCCATAGCATTATGAATTGGCAATTTTTATGCCGTATAAAGTAACTCATTCTCTATTTTGACAATTAGAATGTGCGCCAAACTATCGTGACTTTCAGCCTGAAAAGTTTAGTTGCATACAATGGCGTAAATATAAGTAAGCATTCAATGTTTGGACGAGTTTATCCCTTTTTTTTAACGACAGAGAGTTTCTATGTTGCACGTTAACTTACAATCCATACGTCATGCGATTCGCACCAAGACTTACTTAGCGGAAGCACAAAGTGTTGAGTATATGCTTAGCACAAATCCACTGGGTGAAGAAGATCGACAAAAAGTGCATGCCAGCGCTCTGTCTTTTGTTGAGCGATGCCGTGCTAATCCGGATAAACAAAGCTTATTCGACGCATTTTTACAGGAATATAGCTTGTCGAGTCATGAAGGCGTAGTGTTAATGTGCCTGGCCGAGGCACTGCTTAGGGTGCCTGACACCGATACCATTGACCATCTTATCGCAGAAGAAATTCATTTAGGTCAATGGCGAAAGCACATAGGTAACTCCAATGAATTATTGGTTAATGCCGCCAGTGTCGGTTTGTCCTTAAGCAATAAGATTTTAGGAAATAAACAATCTAACGATGATGCCCCTAACGGTTGGTTCCATAAACTGATCCAACGTTTAGGTGAGCCAGTGGTGCGCGGTGCCACTTTGCAAGCCATGAAATTGATGGGGCAGCAATATGTGTTGGGTACAGATATCAAAGAAGCCACTGAGCGCGGTCGAGAAATTAATGCTCCCGGGACGCGTTTTTCCTTCGATATGTTGGGTGAAGCCGCCAGAACATATGAAGATGCAGCGAAATTTCATGATGCCTATTTGTCGGCGATACGTTCAATTGGCAATGATAATAACCACAGTGATGTCAATGCAGCTGATGGGATTTCAGTCAAATTGAGTGCCCTTCATCCACGCTACGAATTCAGCCAGCACCAGCGAGTCATTGACGAATTGTTACCCAGCGTGCTGGCGCTGGCTGTGGAAGCCAAGAAATTTAACATTGGTTTGACTATTGATGCAGAAGAAGCCGCGCGCTTAGATATCGAACTCGATGTATTTGAAGGATTGGCTTTCGCACCTGAATTAGCGGGTTGGGATGGCCTTGGGTTCGTGCTTCAAGCCTATCAAAAACGTGCCTTGTCAGTCGTGGATTGGTTAGTTGAATTAGCTAAATCCAGTGAGCGAAAATTGAAGGTTCGCTTAGTTAAGGGGGCATATTGGGATGCAGAAATTAAACATGCCCAAGAAATGGGCGTCGCAGAATTTCCGGTATTTACGCGCAAAGCTCATACGGATTTAAGTTATCAGGTGTGTGCGGGGAAATTACTCGATAACAGAGATGTTATTTACCCACAATTCGCCACGCACAATGCGTACACCGTTGCCTTGATCATGCAAATGGCGGGAACCGATACCAGCACTTTCGAGTTTCAGCGTTTACACGGTATGGGTGATTTACTATACAGACAGATAAGGGAAAGTACAGGTGCTGTATGGCCACTTAGGGTTTACGCCCCAGTGGGCGTGCATCGTGACCTATTGCCGTATTTGGTCCGCCGCTTGCTTGAAAATGGCGCAAACGGTTCATTTATAAATCAGTTCTTGGACGAAGACGTCGCCGCTGCCGATCTTGTACAAAACGTGGAATCGACGATCAGTAAAGCCCAGGGCAAGCGCAATACTCAGATCCCATTAGCGCTAGACATATTCAATGCATTTGGTGAAAAGCGGGATAATTCCCGAGGTATCGATTTAGATGATCCCTTGGCGTTTGATATCGTTTCCCAAAAGGTCAGTGAGTTTGCACCGGAGAAATGGCGCGCTGGTCCAATTATTAACGGCGAGATGCGTACCGATAATGCTCATGGATGCTATTCACCTGCTGATACATCAAAACTGATAGGCCATTGCAGTCATGCTACCGCTGAGGATGTCGCCGCAGCGATGAACTCTGCAGCTGATGCTTACCCAGATTGGCAGGCGACTACCTGCGAGCAACGGGCGCTTATTTTAGATGCAGTCGCTGATTTACTGGAAGCCCAAACAGAAGAACTCACGACGCTGATTAGCTTTGAGGGGGGTAGAACATTAAATGACGGTATATCCGAAGTTCGCGAAGCGGTAGATTTTTGTCGCTATTATGCGTTGCAGATCCGTTACTTGACGTCCGATAGCCCTACTCAGGTTAAATTGGCTCAGGGCCAAGGAGTGTTTGTATGTATCAGTCCTTGGAACTTCCCTTTAGCCATTTTTGTCGGTCAGGTTGTCGCCGCTTTAGTCACAGGTAATACTGTGGTGGCTAAACCAGCGGAACAATCACCGTTAATTGCAGCTCAAGCGATAAAGCTTATGCATAAAGCGGGTGTGCCTCACAACGTATTGCACCTTTTAACGGGCTCCGGCCGGGAGCTAGGGCCGCTGCTAATGGCCGATAAGCGTGTGGCTGGTGTCGCATTTACCGGTTCAAATGCGACGGCACAAAGTATCCAAGGCGACCTAATCAAGCGTGGTACCGAACTTCCTCCCTTCATCGCTGAAACCGGCGGACAAAACGTCATGTTAGTAGACTCAACCGCCTTACCTGAGCAAGTGATCGATGATGTGATCCAGTCGGCATTTTTAAGTGCAGGCCAGCGGTGTTCGGCGTTACGTGTGTTATATATTCAACAAGATATTGCAGATGACTTGCTGAATATGCTCAAAGGGGCCTTGGACACCTTGCAAATTGGTCGTCCTTGGAAACTCAGCACAGATATCGGTCCTGTTATTGATGATAAAGCGCTGGTCACGCTCAATGAGCATTGCGAAAAAATGACCAAACAAGCGACATTAGTGGCGAAAGCGAAAGTCCCTGAAGTCGATGTCGAAGGTTATTACATGCGACCGCATGTGTTTGAAATCGAGCATATTAATGAATTAGATAAAGAAGTTTTTGGTCCTGTTTTACACGTTATTCGCTACCGGGCTCAGGATTTAGATCGGGTGTTAGACGATATCAACAACACAGGTTATGGCCTAACGCTGGGCGTTCACAGTCGACTCAACGAATTTGCTGATAAAGTGTTCCGCAATACGCATGTGGGCAATACCTATATCAACCGCAATATGGTGGGGGCTGTGGTGGGCGTTAATCCGTTTGGAGGTCAGGGCTTGTCCGGCACAGGGTTCAAGGCTGGCGGCCCGCATTATTTATTACGCTTTACCAAGTTGTGGGCAGCAGAGCAAGTGTTAGGTGAGTTGCCAGAGATTGGTAGCCTGAGTCAAGAAACTAAAATGAGTCTGAGAGTCGCGAAGGCAGGGCAGGTTGACTGGCAATCCACTCCCGTCAACCAACGTATAACGTTATTGGAAAATGCCTTTGCTGGCGCGCAAAATTTACCGGCGTTTAGCAATTTATCAGTCGATGTACTAAAACAAGCAACCCATATGTTCTCTCAGGCCAGACATGATTTTGGTACCTCCACTGAATTGCCAGGCCCTACAGGTGAGACCAACGAGCTATCATTGCACCCACGAGGGATATTCTTAGCTGTGTTAAAAGAGGGTGAGGAAACAGAAAACTTGTTACAAACTCTTGGGGCATTGTTGGCAGGGAACAGTCTGTTATTGGTCAATAATGGGGCGAAGAGAGCCAGTGAGACAGTGCTTTACCAAGCCTTAGAAAGCTTCATTCCCGTTGCGTGTTTGCAATGTATTGATGACTCACAACAATTGCATGGCGTGTTAATTGACAATGCGTTGGCCGGAGTGACCGGCAGTAACACTGATGGGCTGATTTGGGCACTCGGTTTGCGTAAGGGGGCAATTATTCCTTTTGTGGGTAAGCTGTCTGCCGATTTCAGTTTGCTGCGCTTTGCCTGTGAAAAAACTAAAACGGATAACGTCGTAGCGACAGGCGGAAATGCAATGCTGCTTAACCTAAAAGAATAGTATTATGCCCAGGTTCTCAGGCTGTAGCTCATCAACGCAGTACTTATCACTAGTTAAATAGTGATAATGCTGCTTAAATTAAGCCTTTTGGGTAATTTACCTGACACTAATTCTGTCTATGATTAGCATGAAGAAAACAAAAAACGATAAAATCGTGTTACTACAAGGCAATAAAGATGAAAAAAGGGCAAGATACGCTAGACCGCACAGACTTAAAAATTCTCGATATTCTTCAACGTGAGTGCAGAATATCGAATGTCGAATTAGCCAATCAAATTCATTTAAGCCCGACTCCTTGCCTAGAGCGAGTTCGTCGCTTAGAAAAAAATGGCTATATTGAAAAATACGTCGCTCATTTAAACCCGAAAAAACTAAAAGCAAATTTAACCGCCTATGTTCAATTGTCACTGGCCAGCACGAGTACGGAAGCGGTGAAAGAGTTCAACCAACAGATCAGTGAAATTGACGAAATTGTCGAATGTGCCATGGTGGCCGGTCAATTTGATTACTTGATCAAAATACGCACAGAGAACATGGATGAATACTGTAAATTTTTGGGCTCAACATTAGCTGCTATTAAAGGTGTGACGCAAACCCACACTTACGTTGTGATGGAAGAAGTCAAATCTACTCATTTGATTCAATTATAAGAAATGATGGATTGACCTGTTTGTATGGCTGAAAGCCTGATGCAAATCAGGCACAATAGCGTCACTGATCATTTGACGTACATACAGCATGAATAAAATTGCAATTTTTGGGGCCAACGGCCGAATGGGACGCGTGTTAATCGACGCGTTAGATCAAGCGCAAGACGCCATATTAAGTGCGGCTTATGTCAGAGCATCTTCATCTATGATGGGGGTTGATATAGGTGAATTAGCTGGCATTGGTCAACGGGGACTTAATGTCTCTGACGCGATAACTGCCGACCTTTCTTTACCCGATGTCCTCATTGACTTTACCCTTCCCGACGCCCTTGAGGCAAACCTCGCATTGTGTGTGAAACACAAAAAGCCTGTAGTAATAGGTACTACAGGTCTTAATAAAGCGCAAAAAGAAGCCCTAAACAATGCCAGTCAGCATATACCTATAGTGTTTGCAGCGAATTACAGTGTAGGCGTAAATCTCTTATTGAACTTAGCCAGACAAACGGCCCGCGTAATGGGCGATACCGCAGACATTGAAATTATTGAAGGTCATCATCGCTTTAAAAAAGATGCGCCTTCGGGTACGGCTGTTGCGATAGGTGAAACCATCGCCGACGAGTTAGGTCGTGACTTGGCGACTTGTGCTGTATATGGCCGCGAAGGCGACACAGGTGAGCGAAATCAAAAAACGATTGGCTTCGCTACCATACGTGCAGGAGACATAGTGGGAGAACACACGGTTTTGTTTGCGGATATTGGTGAGCGTCTGGAGTTAACTCATAAAGCGTCTAGTCGACTAACGTTTGCCAACGGTGCAGTTAAAGCCGCAACATGGCTCAAAGATAAGCCCGCTGGATTGTATGATATGCAGGATGTACTGGGTCTCGCATAATCGACCATCCCACAATTACGGGTAAGTAGGGGTTTTAACCCTTAATGGGGTAAATATGCGTGAAAGCGGTATTTTAACAAATTTTCTAATTGGGAATAGACCTTAAACGGGCTTTCATGTATATTATTGCGAATTTGCCAAATTTTAGTGGGGTTTTTATTATCCCACGGAATTAATAGCTGCAAATACGGTTAAGCGGGATGTAATTCAAATAGTTACAGCCCGTTTTTTATAGGTTTTTGCACATTGCCCGTGCAAACGCCTTAGGTTAACTATATTCGGAGGTTGACTTGGCTAATTCCGCCCTTTTAGTGCTAGAAGATGGGTCTGTTTTCAATGGCACGGCTATCGGAGCGACTGGTATGTCTGTTGGGGAAGTGGTGTTTAACACCTCAATGACAGGTTATCAGGAAATTCTTACTGATCCCTCTTACGCAGAACAAATTGTAACTTTAACCTATCCCCATATTGGTAACACCGGTATCAATAGTGAAGATTGTGAATCCACTAAGGTATGGGCCAAAGGCCTCATTATCCGAGATTTACCCCTTCTTGCGAGTAGTTTTCGTAGCGAACAATCTCTTTCTGAATACCTACGTTCAAATAACATTCTCGGTATCGCAGATATCGATACCAGACGCTTAACACGTATATTACGTGATAAAGGCGCCCAAAACGGCTGCATTATTGCCGTTGAAGTAGGTTCAGAACTGCCCCTAGATCAGCAGCTCGCGCTAGATAATGCCAAGGCATTTTCTGGTTTGAAAGGGCTAGATTTGGCAAAGGAAGTGACGACTGATAGCGCATACAGTTGGACTGATGGCTCATGGACTCTGGGTCAGGGTTTTAATAAAAATCAGACCGATTTACCGTTTCATGTGGTTGCCTACGATTTTGGCGCTAAGCATAATATTTTACGCATGTTAGTGGACCGAGGCTGTCGTTTAACCGTCGTTCCGGCAAAAACCAGCGCACAAGAGGTGTTGGCGCTTAATCCTGATGGTGTGTTTTTGTCAAATGGTCCTGGGGATCCAGAACCGTGTGATTACGCGGTCACAGCCATAAAAACCTTACTTGATAAAGATCTTCCTATTTTTGGTATCTGTTTAGGGCACCAATTACTTGCATTAGCGAGCGGCGCTAAAACGGTAAAAATGAAGTTTGGTCACCACGGCGCAAACCACCCAGTGAAAGACATACTTGGTAATCGCGTGATGATAACTAGTCAAAACCACGGTTTTGCAGTTGATGAACAATCCATGCCAGATAATTTAGATATCACACATGTATCCTTGTTCGACCAATCATTACAGGGGATCCATCGTAATGATAAGCCTGCGTTTAGCTTCCAGGGACACCCTGAAGCAAGCCCTGGCCCTCATGATGCGGCCCCGTTGTTTGATCATTTTATTGAATTGATGCAAGCAACACGCTAGACGATCCTTAAGCCCAAAATTTAGAGTAACAAGCACAATGCCAAAACGTACCGACATAAAAAGTATCTTAATTATTGGTGCTGGACCGATCGTCATCGGCCAGGCCTGTGAATTCGACTATTCTGGTGCGCAGGCGTGTAAAGCACTGCGTGAAGAAGGTTACCGAGTTATTTTGGTTAACTCGAACCCTGCGACGATAATGACCGACCCTGAAATGGCTGATGCGACCTATATCGAGCCAATTCATTGGGAAGTGGTTAAAAAGATTATTGAAAAAGAACGTCCTGACGCTATTTTGCCAACCATGGGTGGGCAAACTGCACTGAACTGCGCTTTAGATTTAAATAAGCACGGTGTGTTAGCAGAGTTTGGCGTGGAAATGATTGGCGCCACTGCCGACGCCATCGATAAAGCGGAAGACCGCGAGCGTTTCGATAAAGCGATGAAATCGATTGGTTTAGAGTGTCCTCGTGCCGAGATTGCCCATACGTTAGAAGAAGCGTTTGATGTGTCAACGCGTATTGGTTTCCCCTGTATTATTCGCCCCTCGTTTACCATGGGTGGAAGTGGTGGTGGTATCGCGTATAACGTCGAAGAGTTCGAAGAAATCTGTCGCCGAGGCCTCGATTTATCTCCCACCTCGGAGCTGCTAATCGATGAGTCGTTAATCGGTTGGAAAGAGTATGAGATGGAAGTCGTACGTGATAAAGCAGATAACTGTATTATCGTATGTACCATCGAAAATATCGACGCTATGGGTGTGCATACGGGTGATTCCATCACAGTGGCACCTGCACAGACGTTGACTGATAAAGAATTTCAAATAATGCGTAATGCTGCCATGGCGGTACTGCGTGAAATAGGTGTTGAAACGGGTGGTTCGAACGTCCAGTTCGGCGTCGATCCTGATAGCGGTCGTTTGGTGATTATAGAGATGAACCCACGGGTTTCTCGCTCATCAGCGTTGGCATCAAAAGCCACTGGTTTTCCTATTGCAAAGGTAGCTGCTAAGTTAGCAATTGGTTATACCCTTGATGAGTTAGCAAACGATATCACGGGCGGTTTAACCCCAGCGTCGTTCGAACCTGCTATCGATTATGTGGTAACGAAAATTCCGCGTTTTAACTTTGAAAAATTCGCAGGAGCTAATGACCGTTTAACCACGCAAATGAAATCAGTGGGTGAGGTCATGGCGATAGGCCGTAACCAACAAGAATCACTGCAAAAAGCCCTTCGTGGTTTAGAAGTCGGCGTTAACGGGTTTGATTCGATCATTGACTATACCGACCCTGAAAATAAAGCCACTATTTTACGTGAGTTGCGCGAACCCGGTGCTGAGCGGATTTGGTACGTAGCCGACGCAATGCGTATGGGGATGGATATCGAAGAGATTTTCACCCTTACCAATATTGACCGTTGGTATTTAGTACAAATTGAGGATCTGGTAAACGAAGAGAAAAACATTATTGAAATTGGTTTGTCTGGTATCGACGCTGCATTAATGACTCGCCTGAAACGTAAAGGCTTCTCTGACGCGCGTATCGCTGACTTAACTGGCGTTGACCAAGGTGACGTGCGCGAAATTCGCCGTGGCTTTGATATTCATCCCGTGTACAAACGTGTTGATACGTGCGCCGCAGAATTTGCCTCTAGTACGGCTTACATGTATTCAACATACGATGAAGAATGTGAGGCGAACCCCACTGATAAAGACAAAATCATGGTCATAGGCGGCGGGCCTAACCGTATTGGTCAGGGTATTGAGTTTGATTACTGTTGTGTACACGCGGCACTTGCCATGCGTGAAGACGGTTATGAGACCATCATGGTGAACTGTAATCCTGAAACGGTTTCTACCGACTATGACACCTCAGATCGTCTGTACTTCGAGTCAGTTACACTAGAAGACGTGCTCGAAATCGTGCGTATAGAGAAACCTGTTGGCGTGATTGTACAATACGGTGGACAAACGCCTCTTAAACTTGCACGCGATTTAGAAGCGGCTGGGGTGCCGATTATTGGTACGTCACCTGATGCTATCGATAAAGCAGAAGACCGTGAACGTTTCCAGAAGATGGTTAATAAGTTAAACCTTAAGCAACCAGCGAACGCGACGGTTAGTAATCTTGAAGAAGCAATGGTTGCTGCAGAAAAAATTGGTTTTCCATTGGTTGTTCGTCCTTCTTATGTTCTTGGTGGTCGTGCGATGGAAATCGTATATGACCTAAAAGATTTAAAACGCTATTTAAATAATGCGGTGAAAGTGTCTAACGACTCCCCAGTATTATTAGACCGTTTCTTAGATGACGCGATTGAAGTAGATGTTGATGCAATCTGTGACGGTAAAGAAGTCATGATTGGCGGCATTATGGAGCATATCGAGCAGGCCGGTGTTCACTCTGGTGATTCAGCTTGTTCATTGCCACCTTATTCGCTTAGCAAAGAAATCCAAGACGTAATGCGAGAGCAGGTTAAAGCCATGGCATTAGAATTGGGTGTTATTGGTTTAATGAACACACAATTTGCGGTGAAAGACGGCGAAGTATATTTGATTGAAGTGAACCCTCGCGCTGCGCGTACTGTGCCATTTGTGTCTAAAGCCACGGGATTGCCTATTGCTAAAATTGGTGCACGCGCCATGGCTGGCCAATCTCTTGCGTCTCAAGGGTTGAGCAAAGAAGTGATACCACCGTTTTACAGCGTAAAAGAAGTGGTATTACCGTTTGCTAAATTCCAAGGTGTTGATCCGTTACTTGGCCCTGAAATGCGCTCTACCGGTGAAGTCATGGGCGTCGGCGATACTTTCGTTGAAGCATATGCGAAAGCTAATCTTGGTGCTGGCGAACCTATTCCTGCCGGCGGTAAAGCTTTGTTGTCTGTTCGCTTAAACGATAAAAATCGTATTATCGAATTAGGCCGAGCTATGGTGGCTAAAGGCTTCAGTCTTGAGGCGACCCGAGGAACGGCTGAGGTGCTTAATAATGCCGACGTACCTTGCTCAATCGTCAATAAGTTGTCTGAAGGACGTCCGAATATCGTCGATGCGATTAAAAACGGTGAATATTGTTATATTATTAACACCACCGAAGGTCGACAAGCGATCAATGATTCAGTGTATATTCGTCGGGAAGCCTTGTTGAACAAGATCCCGTACACCACCACTATGAATGCTGCTTTTGCTACGGTAAATGCGAACAAAGCTGATGACCGAGCACGAGTAAATTCGTTACAAGAACTGCATAAACGATTAGTTTAATTGTTTAAAAGTCTGTGCTGGGCATTGAAATTTTGCGCCCAGCACATATTTTGTATCTATATGAAACAACAAACAGAAATAAAAGCGAGCTATTGATCAATGACTCAATATCCAATGACGGCAAAAGGCGCAGAAATGCTGCGCGTAGAGCTGCAGCATTTAAAGTCGGTAAAACGTCCTGAAATCATCAAATCTATTGCTGAGGCCCGTGAACACGGTGATTTGAAAGAAAACGCCGAGTATCACGCTGCCCGTGAGCAGCAAAGTTTTTGTGAAGGCCGAATTCAAGATATCGAAGGAAAACTATCTAATATACAGATTATTGATGTGACCAAAATGACCAACACAGGTAAAGTGATTTTTGGTGTCACAGTGACGATTTTGAACTTAAATAGTAATGAAGAAATTACCTATAAAATCGTTGGTGATGATGAGGCCGATATCAAAAATAACTTGATTTCAGTCAGTTCACCTATAGCTCGTGGCCTAATCGGTAAGAGTATGGATGATGTTGCCACTATTCAAACGCCTAAAGGCGCGGTTGAATTTGAAATTATTGAAGTGCAATACATCTGATAATTTTCAAGTATTGTGTTGCCACTCGATATAGCTAAAAGCGTGCATTTGCACGTTTTTTTGTGTGTATTTATGCGTAATATATTAGAGTGTTCAGTCCCAATCAAACAACCACTTTCGTTCAATCCACTGAACAATAGTACACTATCGGCTTAATGCACTCTTGGCTTAGTCAGTTGTTGGATCACCTGCTGATTTAATGCAGCAAGATTGTGTGAACTACGACTGGTGTAAAGACCTTTGTCGACGACCAAATCTCGATCTACTACTTTTGCCCCAGCATTGCGTAATCGGTTGAGTACGGTAGGAAAGGACGCCACAAGTCGATTTTTGAGTACATCGGCTTCTAGCAACAACCAAGTGCCTTGATTAATCGCGACCACGGGTTTGAGTTCGGCGTCGGTAAAGAATCCTTTTACGAAACGGATGGCGTCTTTATCTTGCAACAGGGCATCCGGATTAAACAGCCCACCAGGTAAAATTAGCGCATCGTAATCGTCAGCAGATACTTTAGAAACGACTCGGTCTACATCCACCTCTATACCCCATTTGCTGCCGTTCCAACCTATAATAGTGCCGGGCTCCAACGAAATGATATGTACGTCGACACCTGCATTGACGAGTGCATCTCGCGTTTCGATGAGCTCACATTGTTCGAATCCATCCTTGGCTAATATCGCGGCTGTTTTGTTGTTTGATAATGTGGTTAACATGCGTTGTTCCTTCTAATTGCATTGGCGTTTATTTTGACGTAACAGCAGTTAAAGACGGTAAATACACTTAAGGTCTAACAAGCAATTATTAAACCAAAATATATATATGTGAATATTTTTAAACGACAGACCGTTAACTGTTGATTATTAGAAGTAAAATAATAATTACACATAAATTAGACCGAGTGTTAGTCGATTAGGTTGCAGAGAATACCGGAAAATAATGTAAATTTAGTCGCAGAATACAGGCATTTTTGTCACAAAGATTTACAACAAAAAACACCTTGGGTAGATAAGTTTACCCTAAGCCTCGTTTTTAAGTATTTTACATTGTGCAATTAGTTTACCGGTTTGACTTGGGCCGACCTAATCCCCATTTTTTTGCTAAAATGGCATAACTTAAAAGTCTGGTACTAATTTATGGTTAACGTAATTGACCCTAAATAGCGATCTGTGTTGGCGATCAATTCTGTTCGAAATGTCCCTGAATTTTATGTGCAATAGTCTTTTTCTCCTAACAAGAATCAGTTTATATGCGTTTAGCGCTTGGGTGTCTTCAGAATGTATTTGCCCAAGCTGTTTATTTTTGGCTAACTATTTATGCTACTGTGCGCGGCTTCAGTAACATGCATTTTATCATTGGGAACAAAAACGACCATGCGCAGTGCAGTTTTATATGTGGTGACCGTGTTGATTTGGGGTTCAACTTGGTTAGCCATCGAGTTTCAACTTGGCGACGCTGCAGCGCAAGTTTCTTTAGTGTATCGCTTCGGTATTGCAGCAATATTGATGTGGGCATACTGCTTATTTAGGCGTATGGATATGCAATTTCCTTGGTCGGACCATGGGTTCTTCATTCTCTTAGCTGTGTGTAATTTTGGCTTGAATTATCTCATCTTGTATTGGGCGCAAAATTATTTAACCTCAGCTATGGCGTCAATCGCATTTTCTACCTTGTTGTTGATGAACATTATCAATACTCGGTTGTTTTTTGGTCGTGCTATCGCAAAACGTATATACGTAGGGGCAGGGTTAGGTGTTATCGGATTAGGTGCGCTTTTTTGGCATGATATTAAGGATCTCGATTTCGCTAGTGACGCTATGCTTGGCTTGGGGTTAGCGCTCGGAGGAACTTTTATCGCCTCTTTGGGCAATATGGCCAGTGTGCGTAATTCCGCACGCAAGATAGGGGTAATGCAAGGTAACGCCTGGGGAATGTTATATGGCACATTAGCGCTGACTGCTGTTGTGCTGCTAAGTGACGCCCAGTTTAGCTTTTCAACGAAACCGAGTTATGTGTTGTCTTTGTTATACCTTTCCCTGTTTGGGACGGTGATCGCGTTTGCTTGTTACTTTTTACTGCTGCGGGATATCGGCCCAGAAAAGGCCAGCTATTCTATCGTGCTTTTCCCTGTGGTAGCCGTTGTACTCAGCACGTTTTATGAAGGTTTTGTATGGCATAACAATACCGTTCTTGGCTTTGTCTTAGTTATCGTGGGTAATGCTATCGTACTGACGCCAATGGCAAAAATTCGCCACTGGCTTGCTCTTCGTAAATTACAACGAGGGTCTCATTCCCGCTAAAGTGCCGAGCATAATTATTTAGCTCGATGTAATCGAATGGCGATGAGTAACCCGAGCACGGTCAACAACCAAGCCGTGACATTTCCTAAATAACGGTAAGGGGTAGTGCCACTTACCCTTTGTATCTCATCACTTAACACCGAAGTTTCAAACTGAGGCAAACGACTTTGTATCACGCCGTTGGCGTCTATGAATGCGGTGATACCGTTATTTGTTGAACGCAGCACAGGGAGGCCAAATTCTTTAGCCCGTACTTGGGCAATTTCCAGATGTTGCGCAGGTCCATGGGAATGGCCAAACCAGGCATCGTTACTTACGGTAATGATAAAATCTGTATCGGCATATAGATTTTGTTGAATTTGGCCGGGAAAGACGATTTCAAAACACAGAGCCGGGGCAAAATGATAGCCATTTGCCAACAGGTTGGCTTGTTGATAATCCCCCCGGGTAAAAGACGACATAGGTAAATCGAAGATTGGCGCTATACCACGCAACCAGTCTTCTAAAGGGATATATTCACCTATAGGTAACAAGTGATGTTTGTCGAAACGATTTGATTGAGGGTATCGGTAATGTCCTTGCTTATCGCTTTGTTCGCTTAGGCCTAACCCTATAATACTGTTGTAGGCTTGACGCGTTTCAAAGTTATAGTTAACAATGCCCGTCAGCAGGCCTGTATTATGCGCCGCGGCTTCCTTATCAAGTTGTGTCAAATAATCTACGGCGATGGGTTCGAGCTGAGGAATGGCGGCTTCTGGCCAGATGATAACTTGATTATCCCAATGGGCTTGTGTTAACTCCAGGTACTTTTTCATGGTGGGCCAATCTTGCTCCGGCGCCCAACGAATATCTTGCGCGATATTGCCCTGAACCATAGCTATTTTGACGGGCTCACCGCTGGGGTGAACCCAGCTATGGGTATTTAGTACCCAACCGCTTAAATATAGCAAAACGCTTAGTGCAATGGGCGCGATGTAACGTTTGTGCATCAACCAGACAGCACATGCAGCACAAAGCGCCATCAGCAGTGCACTTACACCAAATTCCCCGATAACGGGCATCCAGCCTGATAGCGGGCTGTTCATTTGGCTGTAACCAATGGACAGCCAAGGAAACCCTGTTAGCACAGTGCCTCGTGCCCACTCACACACTAGCCACACAAACGGCAGGGCAAGACCCCATACATGTGGCGTAAAATACCGTTTGGCAAGTTTGCTAAACAACATGGGATAAAGGGCTAAATAGCTGCACAGCAACAGCATTAAACCGAGGGAGCCAATGAGGGGCAAACCACCAAAATCGGCAATACTGACATGTACCCAGCTAATACCTGCGCCAAACCAACCTAAACCAAAACTAAACCCGAGTTTAGCGGCTTGCTCCGTTCGGGCTTTATAAAGTAGGCATAAATAGGCGGTGAGGCCGATGGGCATGACAGCCCAATATGAAAAAGGAGCGTAGCTTAAGGTTAAGCTCGCTCCAACAAGTAATGATAAAATATACAACATGCGCGTTAGGGCACCTAATCTTCTGAGTCGGGAATAGTGACCTTTAATTGGATCAGGCGGCGGGAGTCTGAATTCGAAACGGTAAAAATAAACCCATCGATATTAACTTTTTCGTCACGCATTGGCATATGACCAAATGCCTTGAGCACAATACCGCCTATGGTGTCGGCTTCCTCTTCGTCAAATTTGGTTTTAAAAAAGGCGTTAAAATCTTCAAGCTCAGTAAGTGCTTTAACCGAGTATGTCTGTTTGTTGAGCGCACGTATATTATCTGTGTTGGTTTCTTCTGCGTCGTGCTCGTCTTCAATTTCACCAACAATCAGCTCAAGAATATCCTCAATGGTCACAAGACCAGATACACCGCCATATTCGTCCACCACTATGGCCATATGAAAGCGTTTTTGCTGAAATTCTTTTAGCAACACATCCACGCGTTTACTTTCTGGGACGATGACAGCGGGACGCAGAATATTCTTTAATTCGAATTCTTTGCCAGGCAAAAAGGCATACTTGAGTAAATCTTTGGCCAGCAGAATACCTTCTATATGATCTTTATCTTCACTTATCACCGGAAAGCGTGAATGCGCCGAGTCAAGCATAATGGGTAGAAATTTGTCCACGGTTTCCGTAATGTCGATAGTGGTCATTTGCGCTCGGGGTATCATAATTTCTCTGACACGCATCTCGCTCACTTCCATGACGCCTTCGATCATTTCACGGGTTTCTTGATTGATGACTTCTCGTTGTTCGGCATCTGTGATGACAGAAAAGAGTTCGTCTTTATTTTTCGGTTCTCCCGTGAATGATTGGACTATTTTATCCAACCAACCTTTATTGGCAGAACCGTTAGTAGAGGGGGGGTTATCTTCGCTCATGATCTCGTTAAATTATGGTTTGAATGGTTATCATCATTGATCTTGGTAAGGGTCGTCAATCGAAAACTGTTTAAGAATTGCAACCTCAAGGTCTTCCATCTGTTGTGCTTCATCATCGTCTATATGGTCAAAGCCAAGTAAATGCAAGGTTCCATGAACGATCATATGGGCCCAGTGATGTTGTAATTCTTTATGCTGCTCAGTGGCCTCAGCGGCCACAACGCTGGCACATACTATCAAATCACCGAGCAAATCCAGACTCATGCCCACCGGCGCCTCAAACGGAAACGACAGTACATTGGTTGGTTTATCTTTGCCACGATAAGCCAGATTAAGTGCTTGGCTTTCTTGTGCATCAACTATGCGCACGGTGATTTCATTCTCAGGCACATTTTGCGCAGTGAATACCCCATCAAGCCATGTTTGTATGTCCTGCGCCGAAGGTAAGTTTGGCGAGTCACAGGCGATTTGTAAGTCTAGAATTGCGCTCACTGGTTATCGCTTTGTTGGCCAGTATGTTCGGCTTTCTTTTGTATTCGAATACGTTCTTGCTGTACTTCGTAATCTTCATAAGCCATAACAATTCGCGCGACCACAGGGTGGCGTACAACGTCATTCGCGTTAAAGAAGTTAAATGAAATGTCATTTGCTTCTTTTAACACTTCAATGGCATGACGTAAGCCAGAACGGGTGCCTCTAGGTAAATCAACCTGAGTAATATCGCCTGTGATGACGGCCCTAGAATTAAAACCGATACGGGTAAGGAACATTTTCATTTGCTCTACCGTGGTATTTTGGCTTTCATCTAAAATGATAAAGGCGTCGTTCAAAGTACGGCCACGCATGTAGGCAAGAGGCGCCACTTCGATGACATTACGTTCAATGAGTTTTTCCACTTTTTCAAAACCTAGCATTTCAAATAATGCATCGTAAAGTGGGCGTAAATAAGGGTCCACTTTTTGCGACAAATCACCAGGTAAAAAACCAAGTTTTTCCCCAGCCTCAACCGCGGGTCGAGTGAGTAAAATACGGCGAACTTCTTGACGTTCTAAGGCGTCGACTGCTGCAGCGACAGCCAGATAGGTTTTGCCGGTACCCGCAGGGCCAACTCCAAAGCTAATGTCATGGGTCAAAATATCACTGACATACTTAGATTGGTTTGGGTTGCGCGGCTTAATCACGCCACGCTTTGTTTTAATATGTACTTCTTTTCCGTAATGACCAGCTTCAGCACGCTCTAAACATTTAGCTTCTTGGATGGCCAAGTGCACTTGCTCGGATTCCAAATCAGGAATTTCACCGCGTACTGGTTGGGTTTCAATATAAAGCAATTTTAACAGCTGAGCTGCGCCACTTGATTGAAGAGGCTGACCTGTGACTTTAAACTCATTATTGCGATAGGTAATTTCTACCCCAAGACGACGCTCTATTTGTTTAATGTTGTCATCGAATGGTCCGCATAAACTCATTAAGCGTTTATGGTCAGATGGCTCTAAAAATATTTCATTACTGATAAGGTTACTCAATCGTTCTCTCTCGGTTGTTAATTTTAAATCAAAGTGAAGGTACGAACTGGGCGACGCCTATGGCGTCGGTTTTGTTCGTTTGTTTTGCCAATATAGCTTGCGGTGCAACGGCAATACGTAAATTCATATCCGCTTCTTTACGTAATACATCCCCGCGTAACGAATTGGCGAACACGTCTGTAATTTTTACGTCTACAAATCCTCCAATCATATCGGGTGTACCTTCGAAGTTCACGACGCGATTATTTTCAGTACGTCCAGAAAGCTCCATTGGATTTTTCTTAGAGGGCCCCTCTACCAATATACGCTGCTCACTATCAACCATATTACGGGCAATACGCAGAGCTTGTTGGGTAATGCGATTTTGCAACAACTGTAGACGCACTTTTTTGCTGTCCTCGGTTACGTCATCCGGTAAATCAGCTGCAGGTGTTCCTGGACGCGCACTGTAGATAAAACTAAAGCTTAAATCGAAGTCCATGGCTTGAATTAAATCCATTGTTGCTTCGAAGTCAGCATCAGTTTCCCCTGGAAAGCCGATAATGAAATCAGAAGACATGCTCAAATTTGGGCGAATTTTTTTAAGCTTACGAATTTTTGATTTATATTCTATTGCGGTATGACCGCGTTTCATCAAATTTAATACACGATCTGAACCAGACTGAACCGGCAGATGCAAATGATCAACTAGTTCAGGAATAGTCGCGTAGGCATCGATAATGTCGTCAGTGAATTCAACAGGGTGCGATGTTGTGTAACGAATGCGGTCTATTCCATCGATTGAGGCAACCATTTCTAGTAGTTCGGCAAAGGTACATATTGCGCCGTCATGGTGAGGCCCACGAAATGCGTTAACGTTTTGGCCAAGTAGATTAACTTCTCGTACCCCTTGCTCAGCCAATTGTGCGACTTCTAAGAGCACATCATCCACTGGTCGACTGACCTCTTCACCTCGAGTGTAAGGAACGACACAGAAAGTACAGTACTTAGAGCAGCCTTCCATAATCGACACAAACGCCGTCGGTCCATCCGCTTTTGGTTCGGGTAGGCGATCGAATTTTTCTATTTCAGGGAAGCTAATATCAATAACGGATGAACTGCCGCCTTTAATCTGATTAATCATTTCTGGCAAACGATGCAACGTTTGTGGGCCAAATACCAAATCAACGAATGGGGCACGCTGACGAATAACTTGACCTTCTTGGGAGGCGACACAACCACCTACACCTATGATGAGTTCAGGTTTGTCTTTCTTCAGGTGTTTCCAACGGCCTAATTGATGAAATACTTTTTCCTGGGCTTTTTCACGGATAGAACAGGTGTTTAACAAAATCACATCGGCTTCTTCAGCGGTGTTTGCAACTTGATATCCATGGGTCGAGTCCAATAGGTCAGCCATCTTCTGGGAGTCGTACTCGTTCATCTGACAGCCCCAAGTTTTAATAAAAAGTTTTTTAGTCATAACGCTGTGTACTTACCTTTGATGTGAAATCTATGCTTATTTAGAGCAATGTAATCTTGTCGTGCCCAGCCGAGAAACCATTAGTAACGAAGTTTCATGATAGATGAGCAAAATCGAACCGCACATTTTACGGGTTATTCTTGTCTTTCGCTAGTTTTATCCGGTGATTTGCGCGCAAAATACAACCTGAATCTATTCGTTGTTAATTATTTAGCCGCACCTTTACGCCCACGCTGAGTGGATGATAAAAAACGCCTTGAATAGTTATGCAATTTAATCTGCTAAGCAAAGTACGAATAATGATACTGCGCAGAAAATTGTGACAAGAGTATAGGGCTGTTAGCTACTGTCATAATGCAGTATGCAAGTCTTGACAGCCTTGCTATTCTTGCGCCCTAAGATTTTTCAAAGGCGTAATAAATGAATAATTTACACTCAATTTCAGTTGGTGACATTAAGGTTGCTAATGACAAACCGTTCGTACTTTTTGGTGGTATGAATGTTTTGGAGTCTCGAGACATGGCCATGCGTATCGCGGAGCACTACAAAGAGATCACAAGTAAGCTGGGGATCCCATATGTATTTAAAGCGTCATTTGATAAAGCGAATCGTTCATCTGTTAACGCTTACCGTGGGCCAGGAATGGACAAAGGTTTAGAGATTTTTGCCGAAATTAAAGCCACGTTTGATGTTCCTCTGATCACGGATGTGCATGAGCCAGCTCAAGCCGCTCCGGTTGCCGAGGTGGTAGACGTTATTCAATTGCCCGCATTTCTAGCACGCCAAACTGATCTTGTGGTCGCCATGGCAAAAACAAACGCCATCATTAATGTGAAAAAACCACAGTTTTTAGCACCCCACGAAATGCGTCATATTATTACTAAATTTATGGAAGCAGGGAATGACAAAATCATCCTGTGCGAACGAGGTTCAAGCTTTGGTTATAACAACTTGGTTGTTGATATGCTTGGTATGGATGAAATGAAGCAATATGCGCCGGTCATTTTTGATGCTACACATGCGTTACAAAAACCTGGAGGACGCACAGATTCTGCTGACGGACGTCGTGCTCAGGCGGCTCAATTAGCCAGAAGTGGTATGGCGCTTGGGCTTGCGGGTTTATTCATTGAAGCTCACCCTAATCCGAATGAAGCGAAGTGTGACGGGCCTTGTGCCTTATCGTTGGATAAGTTAGAACCTTATTTACAACAAATGTTAGCGTTAGACGAATTAGTGAAGGGGTTTGCACCATTGGATACCAGTGCTAATTAGTCGATGAACTAGTTAGTTCTGAGAGGTTTTGAGCATACAGTTATTTTCCGTATGCTCAGAACGTCTAGATAATAATGCGCTAATATTTTAAATGATTAACACAAGGTTATTCTGATAAGGTCGCAGTTTGTGGGGCATTGCCACCACGTTCGTCATTCGTTCGCACTACAGCGTGCTGTAGGCCGTTAAGACTGTCTTCAAGACCGGCAATGATCTTGTTTAATCCTTGTGTACCATTGGCATTGCTCATATCGGCTAGCATGGTTTGCAACCCGGCTTCGATTTGCTCACTTACATACATAGAGGTAAGGTCGAATTCCTGAGCAAAAGACTGTTGGCTGAATACTAATGCAAATAAACTGCTTAAAACTAAATTTTTACGATTTTTCATAATTATCACCTAAAGTATATTAATGTTTTATGTAAACATATTTACTTAATTGTTAAATAAATACGCATTATGTTAACCCTTGTTTTAAAAGGGGATTTACCTTTGACGGATTAAATAGTAACCAATAAATCCCCGTTAATAAAATGACAATAAGTATGGCCATGGATTAGAAAAACTAATGATGCTACACTTTGATCAAATTCTCCCTGTATTGCCCTTATGAGTCGCAGATTACCGCCCCTTAATGCCCTAAAAGCGTTTGAAGCCGCCGCACGTCATTTAAGTTTTACCCGGGCTGCAGACGAATTGTTTGTTACCCAAGCCGCAGTTAGTCATCAAATTAAGTCCTTGGAAGAGTTTCTGTCCATGAAACTGTTTATGCGCAAGAATCGGTCATTGCTACTCACCGAAGAAGGCCAGGGCTATTACTTAGATTTAAAAGACATATTTCAAGCGTTACATGAAGCGACGCAACGGTTATTGGCGCGTGGCGAAAAAGGCGCAATTACGGTGGCGTTGCCGCCTAGTTTTGCTATTCAGTGGTTGGTTCCTCGGTTAAATCAATTTAGTCAATCCAACCCTGATATCGATATACGCATAAAAGCAGTGGATTTTGATGAAGGTTTTTTAACCGACGACGTCGATGTGGCAATATATTACGGTCGTGGTAAGTGGCCGAATGTCTATGTACAGAAGTTACACACTGAGTATCTTACCCCTGTGTGCTCACCTTTATTATTTCAGGGTCAAAAGCCGTTAGAAAAACTCGAAGACTTACGCCATCATCTGCTGTTGCATGATTCATCAAGAGAGGCGTGGAAAAACTGGATAAAACACTTTCGTATACCTGGTATAAACGTTAACCAAGGTGCGATTTTTAGTCATTCCATGTTAGTTTTACAAGCCGCCGCGCTAGGCCAAGGGATCGCACTGGGTCACAGTGTACTTGCCCGCCCTGAAATTGAATCGGGTCGTTTGGTGTGTCCATTTGACGAACGCCTAATTGCCACGAATGCCTATTACGCTGTCTGTCATCAGTCCCAAGCTGATTTAGGAAAAATTGTGGCATTTCTCCACTGGTTACAAAGCCAAGTAAAAGATGAACAGGATAACGATGACTTTAATCAGTGAGGTAAATACGCCCATTGCTCAATTAGTGTTAGCGCATGGCGCGGGGGCAGGGATGAACAGTGATTTTATGGCGTTAGCCGCTAAATTATTCGCTCAACAGCACATCCAGGTTATCCGCTTTGACTTTGAATATATGCAAAAAGCAGTGGCGTTAGACCGTCGACAGCCCCCAGATAGAATGCCAAAATTACAAGCTTATTATCATCATGTAATCGAGGGAATTGATTCATCGTTACCGTTATTTATTGGCGGTAAATCTATGGGCGGTCGTGTCGCATCTATGATACTCGATTCGTCGCCTGCTCTTGGCGGAATATGTTTTGGCTACCCATTTCATCCACCCGGTAAAGCAGATAAGTTACGTACTGAGCTTTTATATACATTGGGCAAGCCGCTATTGGTGGTGCAGGGCTGCCGAGATACGTTTGGCACACAAGAAGAAGTAAGCGAATATGCATTGCCTGACAGTATTAGGTTGTTGTTTTTAGAGGACGGAGATCATAGTTTTAAGCCGCGTAAAAAATCTGGCTTTAGCCAAGCGCAACACATTATCCAGGCTATTGAGACAAGTAGTGAATTTATTCGGCAAATAGTCGCTGGGCAACGCAGTTCAGCGGTAAAAGACAAAACATATTTTGCCCAGCATAACGCACCTATAAAAGGCAGTTGAATATGAAGATCTATCTTATCGTTGGGGCATTTGCTGCAATGCTGGCAGTCATTTTAGGGGCGTTTGCAGCCCATGGGCTTAAAAGTCAGTTATCTGGGAGTTTGATTGCCGTGTTTCAAACCGGCGTGCAATACCAGATGTACCATAGTTTGGGGCTAATTTTACTGGTTTTAGTCGCGCAGGTTATGCCAAGCTCATTGTTAGTATGGTCTGCAGGTTTTATGACCGCAGGTATGGTGTTATTTAGTGGTAGCCTATATTTATTGGCCGTCACCGGTAGCAAATGGTTTGGTCCGATTACACCCATTGGCGGCTTATGTTTTATTATCGCATGGGCGTTATTCATTTTTGCAGCATTTAAAGGGTTAAAATAATTAATGGCGGGATTAGCATTATATTGTCGTACCGGTTTTGAGAAAGACTTAGCCAGCGAAGTAATTGAGAAGAGCGCAGCACTTGAGGTATTCGGTTATCCTGAGCTTAAAACAAACAGCGGTTTGGTATTATTTCATTGTTATCAGGCTGAGGATGCGCAAACGTTAGCTAAATCGTTAGCGTTGACCAGTTTGATATTTGCTCGCCAACTTTTTGCCTTTACTGAACGCTGTGAACAATTAGATACGAGCGATCGTATCGGGCCGATTCTGCAGGCGTGTATCGAGTTCCCTGAATGTGGGGAATTACGCGTTGAACATGCTGACAGTACTGACGGCCGTGAAATATCAAAATTTTGCCGTAAAATTAGTGTACCGCTCAGACAAACCCTGAGAGGGAAAAGCATTTTAACGCCACTCGAACACAATAAGTTACCCGTGTGTCACGTTTACTTTGAGGACAGTACCACGGCGCTTGTTGGCTATTCCTATCCGCAAAATAACTCGCCTCATCCATTAGGCATTTTGCGTTTGAAGTTTCCAAACGAAGCCCCGAGCCGTTCAACATTGAAGCTTGACGAGGCCTTTCAATTATTCATTCCCAAAAAGGAACACGGCAAACGTTTGTCAGGTGGCTTACATGCCGTAGATTTGGGAGCTTGCCCAGGTGGCTGGACATATCAGCTGGTGAAACGCGGAATGTTTGTTGAAGCGGTTGATAATGGCGCTATGGACGAAGCATTGATGGCTACCGGGCAAGTACGATATTGCCCTGAGGACGGTTTTAAATTTCAGCCGCGCAAGAACAATGTATATTGGTTGGTCTGCGACATGATTGAGCAGCCACAGCGCGTAGCTAAATTAATGGCAACTTGGGTCGCAACCAAACGTTGTCAGGAAAGCATGTTCAATCTGAAACTGCCGATGAAAAAACGTTATGAATCTATCAAAGAAGCTTTAGCGATCATTGATCAATGCATTGATCAACATCACGCGGGGCCGTATGATTTAAGTGTGAAGCACCTTTATCATGACCGAGAAGAAGTGACAGTGCACCTAAGATTGAAAGCCTAAACTTCGTTAGGGGGGCTAAAGAACATCAAGTTAAAATACGTAAAAACAAGAGCTTAAGTTGTCTACGTTGAGCAATTAACCTTGCCAATATACTGAATTAATCAGTGCGTAGACGTTAGCGATCAGTATAATAATGACCAGAACATAGACAGTGTAGTGACACGAAATGAAGAATATAGAAATAGAAGACGATTTATACGCCTATATAGCCTCTCAAACCCAACATATTGGTGAGACGGCATCGGATATACTCAGGCGCTTAGTCATGCCACAAGGCAGCGTGCTAAAACAAGCTGTTAGCACCAAGCAAACTGGGCGTATAGTGCCAACTGGCAATGTGTTTAGCCAGATAACTACGGAAGAATTACGCGAATATCCTAAGATGGTTGAGCGATTTATAAAGATTTTATCGGTACTCGAAAACCTTCACGGTGCCCAGTTCGATGAAGTACTTACGTTAAGTGGTCGAAACCGCGTGTATTTTGCCAAAGACAAAGACACCTTGTTACAAGCCAGTAGCGTGACAAACCCAAAACAGATCGGCGAATCTACATTTTGGGTTATGACCAATAATAATACGGCTAAAAAAGCATCGTTGTTAAAAGAAGTAGCCGATGTTTTAGGCTATAGCACTGATGATGCACAACGCTTAGCTGTATTATTCGCCCCGGAATTATATGAAGACTAACTAAGGGAACAACATGGCTATTCACTCAGAAGCAGGTAAACCAGCGGCACAAGAACAACTCGTTAATGTGGCGCATTTAATTAGTGCCTATTACAGCAATAAACCTGATAAAAGTGATGTAAGCCAAGGGGTCACTTTTGGTACCTCTGGGCACAGGGGGAGTGCGTTTAAAAATACCTTTACGGATACCCACATTGCTGCGATTAGCCAGGCCCTAGCCGAGTATCGTGATGCTAATGGTATCACTGGGCCAATGTACGTTGGCATGGATACCCACGCGCTCTCTGAAGCTGCATTTACTACTGCAATTGAGGTATTGGCAGCTAACCAAGTAAAGCTGGTCGTTCAACAAGAACGTGGTTATACACCTACGCCAGTTATTAGCCATGCAATATTAGATTACAACGACGGAAAAGACACAGGGTTAGCTGATGGCGTGGTTATTACACCATCCCATAATCCGCCTGAAGACGGTGGATTTAAGTATAATCCACCCCATGGTGGCCCGGCTGATAGCGATGTCACTAATCAGATTCAAGCCCGTGCAAATGCGCTAATTCAAGCTGATTTACAAGGTGTGAAACGCATGTCCTACCAAATCGCCTGTGATACTGGTTTGGTACAAGAAGTCGACTTCTCCGATAATTACATTAATCAGCTTGATCAAGTTGTTGATATGCAGGCTATTGCAAATGCAGGATTGAAGTTAGGTACGGATCCACTTGGCGGAGCAGGTCTACATTATTGGGATAAAATAGCTAAGCGCTACGGTTTAAATATTGATGTGGTTAACCGTAAAGTTGATCATCAGTTTGGTTTTATGCGCCGTGATAAAGATGGCAAAATCCGTATGGACTGTTCGTCACAATATGCCATGGCGGGTTTGATAGATTTAAAAGATCGCTTTGATTTAGCGTTTGGTAATGATCCCGACTTTGATCGTCACGGTATCGTGACTAAAACCAACGGTTTAATGAATCCGAATCATTACCTCGCGGTAGCCATAGAATATTTATACTCTCATCGAAAAGAATGGCCTGCAGATTTAAAGGTCGGCAAGACACTTGTGTCTAGCAGTATGATTGATCGGGTTGCATTAGATGCAGGGTTAACCGTTGCTGAAATGCCAGTAGGGTTTAAATGGTTTGTGCAGGGAATGCTTAACAGCAAAATTGGCTTTGCCGGTGAGGAAAGCGCAGGTGGAATATTCTTGCGTCGTAATGGTAAGCCTTGGGCTACGGATAAAGACGGTATTATTTTGTGTTTATTAGCGGCTGAAATTCTAGCCGTTACTGGCAAAGATCCCAGTGAGCATTATCAAGCTTTTACCGAGAAGTTTGGCGCACCGCTTTACACTCGTATCGATGTGGCGGCGACTCATGCACAAAAACAAGCATTGAGCAAAGCGGACAAAAACGCGATTACCTCAACAGACCTTGCAGGGGAGCCGATTATCTCTATTCAAACCCATGCATCCGGAAATAATGCCGCTATTGGTGGTGTTAAAGTTGCCACGGAAAATGGTTGGTTTGCGGCGCGCCCTTCAGGTACAGAAGAGATATATAAAATATATGCAGAAAGCTTCAATGGTGAAAAGCATTTACAGCTTTTGATCGAAGAAGCACAAAAACTAGTTGCACGTATATTTGAAAATGTAACCTAATAAACATGTAAACATATTGTTTGTTTTACCTTTTGCAAAAGGCGGTTGAATACGTATTCAACCGCCTTTTTTGTTTATTTAACCGATTTTTAACAGATTAATCCCGATATTCCTGCTAAAACTATTCTCAGTTTATTTTTGTAATTTTATTACGGAATGTATCTCCATGATATTAACCGTTTTTTAACAAGTATTGGTTGAGGCAGCACAATGACAACAAAAAGCATTAAACGAGGAACTAAAAAAGCCGTTGGGTCCAGTAGCACACCGCTAAACAAAGCAGAACTTAAAGCGGCTATCGTCAAACACTTGCATTGCTCATTAGGCACAGATGAAAACAAAGCGAACAATCATGCTTGGTGGAAAGCAACATGTGCTTCTGTGCAAGAGCATGTGCTGGAAGGGTTGCGTAAAACACAGAAATCTCATTATCTCAATGATACTCGAGCCGTGCATTATTTTTCTGCGGAATTTTTAATGGGTCGACTGACCTCAAACAACCTACATAATTTAGGTTTATTTGAGCAAACTGAAAAAGCGCTCAATGAACTGGGTGTAAATCTAACTGATATCATGGAAGAAGAACAAGATATGGCGTTGGGTAATGGTGGCTTAGGGCGTCTCGCGGCCTGTTTTATTGACTCGCTTGCTACCCTTGATTTACCTGCTGTTGGTTATGGTCTGCATTACGAGCATGGTTTATTTCGCCAAGAAATTAAAAATGGTGAACAAATTGAACGCCCAGATAGTTGGCGAGATTATGGTAATCCCTGGGAGATTTGTCGCCCAGAGTCTATCCAAGACATTCCCTTATTTGGTTATGTTGAAACAAAATACGGTGAAAATGGCCGCGTCAGCAAAGAGTGGCATCCTGGTCACATTGTTAAAGGATTACCTTGGGATATTCCCGTTGTTGGATACGGTGGAAAAACGGTTAACGTCTTACGCTTGTGGCAAAGCCAAGCGTCAGATTATTTCAACTGGGATGTTTTTAATGCCGGGGGCTACGTCGATGCGCAAAAAGAAAATGTGCAAGCTGAAACCATTTCCAAAGTACTTTATCCGAACGATGAAACAGAAGCAGGCAAAGAACTACGCCTTATTCAACAGTATTTCTTCAGCGCATGTTCGTTAAAAGATATTATTCGCCGTTACAAGCGTGCTCACGGAGACGATTGGAGCCGTTTTTCAGAGCAAGTGGTGATTCAATTAAATGACACACATCCTGCGGTGGCGATACCTGAATTGATGCGAATTTTAATCGATCGCGCCGAATTAGACTGGGATTATGCATGGAGCATTTGTAGCAAAACATTTGCCTATACCAACCATACTTTATTGCCTGAAGCGTTAGAAAAATGGCCAGCCCGTATGTTTGAAAAAATATTACCCCGGCATTTAGAAATTATTTATGAAATCAACCATAGATTTATGGATCAAGTGGAAGCGGTGTGGCCAGGCAACAATGCAATCAAACAGAAATTGTCAATTATTGAAGAAGGTGCCGAAAAAATGGTGCGTATGGGTAACCTATCGGTTATCGGTTCGTTTGCCGTCAATGGTGTGGCCGAAATCCATTCTGCTCTGGTTAAAAAAGATTTGTTTCCTGAATTTAATCATATGTGGCCTGATAAATTGACCAATGTAACCAACGGCATTACGCCCCGGCGCTGGTTAAAGGCCTGTAACCCGGCTTTATCACAATTGATTGACGGCAAGATAGGTAACGATTGGCCGTTGCATTTGCACAAGTTACAGGGGTTGGCCGAATTTGCCGATGACGCTAAGTTCCAAAAACAGTTTATGAAAATTAAACATGATAATAAGACTCAACTTGCCAAAGAAGTATTCACCCTAACGGGCGTTGAAATTGATCCCAATGCTATCTTTGACGTGCAGATAAAGCGTTTACATGAGTACAAACGTCAACACTTAAACTTGTTACATATAATGGCGTTATATCGTCGTTTATTGGAAAATCCCCAGTACGATATTCACCCACGAGTATTTTTGTTTGGCGCTAAGGCTGCACCGGGATACAAATTGGCCAAGGATATTATTTATGCCATTAATAAAGTGGCTGAAAAAATCAATAATGACCCCAGAGTCAATCACAAATTAAAAGTGGTGTTTTTGCCTAATTATCGCGTGAGCTTGGCGGAGAAAATGATTCCTGCGGCGGACATATCAGAGCAAATTTCGACGGCAGGCAAAGAAGCATCCGGCACGGGGAACATGAAGTTATCGTTAAACGGTGCATTAACGGTGGGCACATTAGATGGTGCAAATATTGAAATTGCTGAAGAAGTAGGGGACGAGAACATCTTTATATTTGGTCTTACTGTGGATGAAGTTGAAACGCTTGACCGCAAAGGATACAACCCGTTTGATTATTATGACAACAACCGTGAGCTTAAAGCGGTACTTGACTGGTTAGACAGTGATTACTTTACCCCAGGTAAACCGGGCGCATTATCATCACTGAAACGCAGTATGTTAGAAGGAGGCGACCCGTATAAAGTGTTAGCCGATTTTGTGTCATATAGTGATGCGCAAGCACTGGCAGACAAAGCGTATAAAGATAGCGCTAAGTGGGCAAAGATGGCGATTTTAAACACCGCTCGTATGGGGAAATTCACCTCTGACCGCTCAATAAAGGACTATGTAGAACGTATCTGGAAACTCGTTCCATGCGAGGTGGAATAGTCTTATCCTGATCCTATGTTTAACAACAGAATGGCTTTAACCCAAGCCATTTTCCTGTAGACTAAGGTCATATATGGAAAGTCTGAACGATAGTTTGGACTTTGTTTTCCTAATTAGAATAGACACTCAGTGTCAGAAGCATTCGGGGTTCACTTAACTGCATGAAGCCAGTTCACGATTCGTTGCGGACTTTACCTAATCGACATGTTTTTCTAGCGTTAATCGATAAGATGCTTAAGAAAAACCCTCATCACTCCATGTTATTGATAGACGTGGTGCGTTTTTCTGACGTCAGCAGTAGTTTTGGTTACGAACTTGGCGACGAATTGCTACTTAATATTGCGAATCGAATTTGTTATTTATTTGCCGGACATGATGCTCATCTGGGGCGTATCAGTGGGGATATCTTTGGCTTAGTGATACCTGGTAAATTTAGCCAAGTTCAGCTGCAACGCTTCTATATTCATCTTATTGATCATTTTAAAACCCCTATTGCGGTAGGCGACCATTCGTTTATTGCTGATTTTAACGTGGGTGGCGTATCCAATGAAGAATCAGCCGTGGCGGCAAGTCAGTTTTTTACTCGGGTAGAATCAGCGCTTAAGCAAGCTAAGCAAAATCGTTATGACAATTTCTGTTATATGAGTTTGGTTGATAAACCGGATAATAGTCGTTCAATTACCCTCAAGGCAGATTTAAAGCGTGCCTTGTCGCATAACGAATTAGAGATTTACTATCAACCCAAAGTCAATTTACGTACCCTTCAGATCACTGGCGCCGAGTGCTTATTACGCTGGAATCATCCTTTAGACGGCATATTGTTTCCAGGAGCACTGATCGAAGCTGCTGAATCCTACAATATGATGAACGAAATGGGTTATTGGGTCCTTGAAGCTGCGTTTAAGGGAGCCCAACAACTGACCGCGGCTAATATTCATCTCAAGCTGTCAGTTAATATGTCACCTACTCAATTATATGATCCACACTTCGTCGATCATTTAGCGCGATTTGCCCGTATTTATGCCGTAGACCTTAAGCAGATTGAGATCGAGTTGACCGAAGACGTTGCTTTGTCGAATTCTTTCGGTGTGACTACTCAACTCACACAAATACGTGCGCTGGGCGTTTCTGTTGCCATTGATGACTTTGGTAAAGGTTATTCCAACTTGGCCTATATGCGCAACATCGAACTGGATACCATCAAAGTAGACAAAACTTTTGTCATGGAATTAGGTGAAAGCCCAATCAACCGAGCAGTCATCGAAGCATCTAAATTAATTGCCACAGCAGCGAACTGCGAAGTGGTTGCTGAGGGGATTGAAAATATTCATCAACTTCATGTTTTACGTGAAATTGGTATAGTCGAAGGTCAAGGGTTTTTGTTTTCCAGAGCGGTACCCTTGCCTGAATTTATAGCGTTAACCCAACAAGACTTTATTGTGGGTAATTCTCACGCACGTCGTACGGATACAGATAATAAGCGTCACGGCTAACACGTAATCCGTAGCAAGCGAACCAGTGAAATACTCACGTTATTAACCAAAGCCAGCAGGGCATTTATGCATACACAAGACATCTCTATAATGATCAACAGCTTGTTAGAAAATGGACAGTTTCTGACAATGTCGCGACAGCAACCCGACGCACTGAAAAATCGAGTGAATTTTTCGTTAGCGAATAATACTAAGGTTTGCATTCAAGGCCCGGGGATCATTTCGTTCACGCCTCAGGTACCAGGCGATAAAGCCATTATCTTGTCTTGTGGGATCCACGGTAATGAAACTGCACCCATAGAGATTTGTGAGCAGTACGTGTCTGATATTCTTCTTGGTAACATAGCGGTGGCTCACCGGGTTTTATTTATTTTTGGTAATTTGCCCGCCATGGAGACAGGAACACGCTTCATAAAAGAAAATTTAAATCGATTGTTTAGTGGCGCTCACGCTAACGTGCAGGCTAATGCAAACACATATGAAGTTGCTAGAGCCAAAGAGTTAGAGGAGTCTGTAGCACAATTTTTTAATCTCGGTGGAGCCCAGGAAACCCGTTATCATTACGATCTGCATACGGCTATTCGCCCTTCTAAGAACGAGAAATTTGCGGTTTATCCGTTTCTACATGGTAAAGCACATAGCCGTGAGCAATTGAGTTTTTTACTTGCCTGCGGCATTGATACTTTCTTACTATCGGGAAGCGCGACAACGACTTTTAGTTACTTTTCGTCTCACCAGTTTGATGCCCACGCGTTTACCGTTGAATTGGGCAAGGTACAGGCTTTCGGACAAAATGATATGACCCGTTTTAGTCAGGTTCAAAACACCATGAAGCGTTTTATTTGCGGCCAAGCTATTGAGGTTAAATCATTCAATAATGGAGATTTCTCTATTTATCAGGTCAATCAAGTCATCAATAAAAGTCAAAATGATTTTGCGCTGGATTTTGCCGATGATTTACCTAACTTTAGCGACTTTACAGCCGGAACATTACTGGCTCACGAAACAGGCTGTGAATTTAGAGCACAGTATGACGGTGAAGCAGTGGTTTTCCCAAACGCAAATGTTGCCATAGGACAAAGGGCTATTTTGACAGTCGTTCCGACCAATATTGAGTAAACTATGCGAGTTTTGTTACAAAATTGTCTTCTAATCAAATGAGTCATTTAGCGATTATTTGCTAACGTAAATCATTAATAGGGTAAATCGCCAAGGAAAGATTATGATCATGACAACCACCCCCAATATTGAAGGGAAAAAAATAGAGCGTTACTGCGGCATAGTTGTCGGTGAAGCCGTTATGGGGGCAAATGTTTTTCGCGATATATTTGCCGCTATTCGTGATGTAGTTGGTGGGCGCTCAGGGGCCTATGAAGATGAGTTAACCAATGCCCGTAAAATAGGCTTTCGTGAACTTGAATCAGAGGCTCGTTCAATGGGCGCCAATGCAGTTGTGGGTATCGATATTGATTATGAGGTTGTCGGTAAAGGTGGCAGTATGTTGATGGTGAGTATCAGTGGCACTGCGGTGCAATGCGTCGATGTATAATCACTCGTTTACAATTATCTAGTACTTGAATGTTAGGCTAATCACCCACACCCGTTTACCGACGGGCTTATTTCTTATCCCAGTCGTCGTCATCAAAATTATCGTTGTTATCTTTTGTCGGTTTTGGCAGTTTAGTCTTGGCACTTTGTTGTAATAAAAATATATTGCCTAAGATGAATCCGAGTACCACTACTATGATCCCGACGACTATCCAAATATTCATTTCTGTCCTTTCATTGCGTTTGTTCCACGGTTGAGTATGTACCTCTGATAGAGCATTGGCAAACGACTTAGTATTTGGTCTTGTCCACAAAGGTGCTCTGTCGCAATAAGGTCATGTAGGCCCGATAGGGTGTGTAGCTGTTGTATTTTTTCTGCCACGGGACGATAGCTAATATGCCAAGGCTCTGCTGATACGCCGCCATTATATACTCGGTAAGGCAGGTAAAAACCAAATGTATCCCCATGTTCAATTAACCACTGACTCAGGGGACTACAAGGCCCATTCTGGCAATACTCATCTGGAACTAATTGTAATTTTTGTCCCGATTTATTTATCGCGATACGATCATAGACATCTAGGTCCGTGCCCCAATGATGACGGCTCGCACCTGGCAGCGCTGACCATGTTAGTATTGCTGCAATCTTTTGCTCTACACCGAGCGTGGCACCATCTAGTAGTTGCCCTTGCGCGGAATAAAGTGGTCGTTGACCTTGCCATTTTTGATCCCAGATTAGTTTTTGACGGGTAAAATCGCGAAAACCACTGGCGATACTGATGTCTATGTCGTCTTTTTGAGCGGCTTTTTGCATTCGTACAAAAGCGTCATAGGTTTGTTTCTCAAGGCGATGGCCATCTTGCGCCTCGCATAAATGCGAGGCATCAATCCCTAACGAATGTGCTAGGGTAATCAAGTCAGTAGTCCTTCCAATATGCTTTCGTATATTTTTGCCAACTCAGCTAGATCAGTAATTTTAACATTTTCATCAATTTTATGAATGGTGGCATTTACTGGCCCGAGCTCTATAACTTGCGCACCAGTTGGGGCGATGAAACGTCCGTCTGAGGTGCCACCTGCGGTGGATAATTGGGTTTCTCTTCCGGTGACGGCTTTTATGGCGGCTTGGGTGGCATCAACCAATTTACCTGAATCAGTCAAAAATGGCTGACCATTGAACGTCCAGTCAATCTGATATTCAAAATCGTACTTATCTAAAATCGTGGTTACCCGTGCTATTAGTTGTTTGTCAGTTACTTCGGTTGAAAAACGAAAGTTAAAGCAAGCAGCCAAGTCGCCGGGAATAACATTACCTGCGCCTGTACCTGAGTTGATATTAGAAACTTGAAAGCTAGTGGGTGGGAATGAGACGTTGCCATCATCCCAATGGGTGTTAGCCAATTCAGCAAATGCTGGGGCTGAAAGATGAATGGGGTTTTTGGCTAGATGAGGGTAGGCCACATGTCCTTGTATACCTTTGACGATAATATCGCCAGTGAGTGAGCCGCGGCGGCCATTCTTAACCACATCTCCGACCAATGTAGTACTCGATGGCTCGCCTACCAGGCACCATGTCATTTTTTCGTTTCTGGCTTCTAATGTATCAATTACGCGGGTCGTACCGTTAATGAAAGGGCCTTCTTCGTCACTGGTAATCAGAAATGCAATTGAGCCACTATGTTCAGGATGTTTGCTTACAAAAGCTTTTGTTGCCACTAGCATAGCGGCCAAACTGCCTTTCATGTCGGCAGCGCCGCGACCGTACAATTGCCCCTCGTGCTGCGTTGCGGTAAATGGCGGAAATTTCCATTTATTCGCAGGGCCCGTTGGTACTACGTCCGTGTGCCCTGCGAAGCAAAATAGCGAGCCGCTGTTACCTTTTCGTGCCCACATATTGGTGGTATCTTCAAATACCATAGGTTCAATATTGAAACCCAGAGGCTGCAGATAATCAGCCATTAACTGCTGACAGCCAGCGTCCTCTGGTGTGACAGACTGACGGTTAATTAATTCTTCGGTTAATGTGAGTACTTCACAGCTCATTTGAATATCTCTTGGTATATGGCGTCTTTAAATCCAACTACATGCTGGTCCTGATGGATCAGCAAGGGGCGTTTTATCATAGCGGGCGCTTCAAGCATTAGGGCTAGGGCAGTGTCTTTTACTAAATTTTCTTTTTGTGCGTCGGGTAATTGTCGAAAAGTGGTGCCGCGCTTGTTTAATAGGACCTCCCAGCCAACAACCGCTTCAACGTCTGCTAACCATTTTGGATCAACACCGTCTGCGCGATAATCGTGAAATTGATATTCAATATCATTTGATACTAACCATTTTCGTGCTTTTTTAATGGTGTCACAGTTTTTTATACCGTACATAATTGCCATGGATTGATTTGCCACCTGATAAAATAATTTAGCCGCTAACTATAACGAGATTAGACGGGTAGGGTAAAGGAGAAACGATAGTTTGCTGGTAAATGCAAAGCGAATATTCATTCCTGCTTTTTCTTTCACGTTTTTCATAAATACTTTGTTATGAGTTAGTACTAATTATCGCAACATATATTGGCTTACCGCCTTTTATTCCGCGTTTTGTACCACACATTATATTAATGAATTTATCTAAACGTTTATCCAATAGTATTCTAGCCAGCATAACTTTTGTATTGCTGTTGTGGTGTATTAAGTCAGCTGAAATTCTGTTCTCGCTCGATCTACATATGTTCGCTGTTTATCCGCATTCGCGTGCTGGCGTGTTGGGGATTATTACCGCCCCACTTGTTCATGGTTCGTTAGAGCATATTTTCAGTAACAGTTTGCCGTTATTGGTGCTGCTAACCGCGCTGTTATATGGTTATCCTCGATCGCGAATTCGTGTTTTGGTTAGTGTGTGGCTAATGTCCGGTCTTGGTGTTTGGCTATTTGCTCGGGATGCTTATCATTTAGGCGCCAGTGGCATCACTCACGGTATATTTTTTTATTTGTTAGTAGTGGGCATTTTACGTAGAGACAAGTCGTCGGTGGCTATTATGATGATTGCGTTTTTCATGTACGGTGGGATGACCATGAGTATATTCCCCCGAGAGCCAGGTATCTCATTTGAATATCATTTGTTTGGTGGCATTAATGGTGCGCTTGTTGCGCTGGTTTGGTTTCGTATGGATCCAAAACCACAAATCAAAACCTACCCGTGGGAGCATCAATCGAGTGAAATCGACGACCCAATTATAGGGGATGCATGGCGCATCGATAACGCACAAGCTGGATCAGATGAGCATAGCGCGTCCCTTGGTGCTTCGTCGGAGTCATTGCCTGAGGAAGCCCAAGCCCCTCGACCAAATAGTTCTTCTGTGGATGTAAGATTCAAAGATTAAATAAAGACGTTATATCCGAGCTTAAATCTACTTGTCTTCACTGTCCTGACAAAGCGCATCGAAGGATTATAGGTTATGCGTAACCTGTTGCGTGCATATTTTTATTAGTTATAGCGCATGTTTTCATTTGTATTAATTCTTACTGTTTGTTTTTACTAGAGTTTTAGTAATTAACCCAGTAACATCCTTGTTTATGTTAATTATTTGTAATTTATAAATATGCTTGATTTTAATTACTATTTTCGTGTGCGTTATGGTGAGTGTGATATGCAAAGTGTGGTGTTTAACGCTCGCTACGGCGACTATGTAGATATTACTATGACTGAGTATTTTCGCGCGTTCTACGGCGGATTCGAAACTTTGATCCAGCAAGGTTACGATACTCAGGTAGTGAATCTTAATATTAGTTGGAAGTCATCTGGACGATTTGATGATGTTATCAGGGCGAGAGTTCAGGTACTCAAAGTTGGTAACACCTCTTTCACCTGTCAGGTTGAACTGACCCATCAAGCAACGAATCGGCTTATCGCTAATGCTGATATTACCTATGTATGTGTTGATGCAAAAACATTTGCTAAGACGTCAATTCCCCAGAGCTTACGAGATGCATTTAGCAATAATGGGGGGACTATTTCAATTAATCATGCAGGGGATTTAGCGCAAAATTAAATGTAATCGCCTAGGGTAGACTTTAGTCGGGTAGCTCCAATTTGTACTTATTATAATACTACATTCTCTGCTATGGTAATTTGCTTAAATATCATCAATTAGCTCATGGCTTAGTCTTAGTTATGTGCCTAGCTGCAAATACAGCTAATCGCTCATTCGCCATAAAAATAATAATAAAAAAGGATCGTCATGGCACCTCAAAACCGCAAAAGTGATAATGCATTGCTCAGCGCAATGCTTGTTAGTTCTAGAGTCACTGTTGAGCGTTTAAATCAGTTAATGATAGGCAATGACAGTGTTAAGGAGATGTTAATGCTTTGCCAGTTGCCGATAACTGAGCAGGTGCCGGACATCATTGATAAGGTGCTTTCTAGACACCCTCAAATGGCTGATGTGACATTACGTACACAAGCGTACAATCTATCGACAGATTTACGTGGCATGCTCGAACGATATATTCAGGGTATATTTACCAATGAATACGATCAGCAATACATCAGTCATCGCATTGAATTGATTATTCTATATAAAAATATCGGGGTACCGGCAGTCACCTTTGTTCAGTTTATCGATACGCTTAAAGGCTTGCTCCTTAAGCTTGTGGCACACGATATTAGACTAAATCTCCATAAGGAACCCATTTGCCTAGCGATTAGCCAATTATTGCAGTTTGATATTGAATTGTGTGTAGATAGCCATTTGTCTCATTTGAAAGCTGAAATTGACACCTTGCGCCGGCAAAATGAAGAACTGGTGGGAAATTTCGAATTAGCTATTGCTCAGCGCACAAAAGATCTGATGCAACAAGTACGCCTTGATCCTCTCACTCAAATCTACAATATCAGTGCCATGCAGGAAATGCTTGATAAAGAGTTGGCATTAGCAAAGCGTCGCCAAACCAAGTTATCTTTGGTTTACTTCGACGTGGATCATTTTAAAAAAATTAATGATACAGAAGGACACATTAAAGGAGATGAAGTCCTCAAGGATATAGCGCAAACATTGCGCCAATGTGTAAGGCAAACAGATATTGCTTGTCGGTATGGTGGCGATGAATTTTGCTTAGTGTTACTCGAGTGTAATGCCCAAGAGGCGCAGAAAGTTTGTGAAAAACTTATCACGACATTTCAGGCTCGTTATCCTACGTATTCATTCAGTATGGGGATTGCAGAAACGGGGGCATCGGAATTTGTTAGTGTGAAGCAACTGATACATCTGGCTGATCAAAAAATGTATCTTGCTAAAAAAGAAGCCGGTTTTAAAATCGTATTGTGATTTTCCCTTACGCCATTTCTCTATTTCACGAGCCATATTTAGAGCATTACGTTGACTATATATGCTGAATACGTATGCAAAAACTTGTTTCTATATTGTGACAAAGGATAGTCTTGCCATTAGGCTGTGCTAACGATCTATTAACATAGCCTCGTTTGATTTATACGCCGACATAGAAAGCTATTATTCATCATCGACTCTAGCTTACAGGGGCCTCACGCAATGACGTAAGCCGTTGTGTTTTACATTCTAATACGTACAAAAAGAGACACATTCATGCAGCAAACAAAACCACAGTTGAGCTTTTGGCAAATTTGGAACATGTGCTTTGGCTTTCTCGGTATACAATTCGGTTTTGCTTTGCAGAATTCTAATGTTAGTCGGATATTTGAAGCTCTTGGCGCGGATTACAGTAATTTAGCCGTTTTATGGGTTGCTGCGCCGATTACGGGGTTAGTGGTACAACCGATCATTGGCTATCTAAGCGACAACACTTGGAATCGCTTAGGTCGCAGACGGCCATATTTTTTATGGGGTGCAATAGCAGCCAGTGGCGCGTTGTTTGTGATGCCAAATTCTCCGACTTTGTGGTTTGCCGCAGGCATGCTGTGGATCATGGATGCATCTATTAACGTTTCAATGGAACCCTTTCGGGCGTTTGTCGGCGATATGTTGCCTCCTAAGCAACGGGCCAGTGGTTATGCCATGCAAACCTTTTTCATTGGTGTCGGTGCGGTAGTGGCATCGGCTTTACCTTGGATGATGACAAATTGGTTCGATATCGCAAACACCGCAGCACCGGGGATGGTACCTGATTCAGTTAAATTTTCATTTTATGCCGGCGGCAGTATATTTTTACTTGCTGTTTTGTGGACGGTTGTGTCTACAAAAGAGTACTCTCCTGAGCAGCTAGCTGCGTTTGACGCAGCTCAAGCGCATTTCGACAAGCAGCCTACGCCAAGTGTATCCGCCCGCAGTGCAAAACAGTATTTCAAAGGTGGTTCTATATTTACGCTGATAGGTCTCGTCTTGTTAGGGCTGATTTTTGTAAATATAGAGGCGTTAGATAAAAATTTATATATTTTAGCCGGCGGCTTAATAGCGTTTGGTTTCTGTCAGTTTGTGGGCGGATATATGGCTCACAAACAGTACACAAAAAACGGTTTTGCACAGGTACTCGGAGATTTATTCGCTATGCCACAAGCCATGCGACAACTGGCTGTCGTGCAGTTTTTTTCATGGTTTCCCCTGTTCGCCATGTGGATCTATACCAATTCGGCGGTGACATCTCATCATTACGCCTCCCGAGATACAGCTTCGATAGCGTACAACGAGGGGGCGGATTGGGTGTCGATTTTAATGGCCACTTATAATGGCGTATCTATAATCGCAGCCATTGTGATCCCGTTTGTGGTCAGAAAGCTTAATTTACAGTACGCCCATTTAATTAATTTAAGTTTAGGCGGTATCGGCTTTATTTCATTCTGGTTTGTGCGCGATCCAGCTTGGCTTGTCTTATCTATGGTCGGCGTTGGTTTTGCGTGGGCTTCAATATTGTCTGTACCTTATGCCATATTAGCCAATGTATTACCCAGCAATAAAATGGGGGTATACATGGGGATTTTTAACTTCTTTATCGTTATTCCACAAATACTTGCTGCCAGCATATTGGGCTTTTTGATAACAAAAGTGTTTGATAACCAACCTATATTCGCTTTAGTTATAGGTGGGTTCAGTATGTTGATTGCAGGTGTTATGACACTGCGCGTTAAAATTCCACAATAACCCAGAACGGAACATTATCCCTTATGAAAGTGCAACATACTCACTCACACTCTATTGGCCAGGCGGCGCTATGTGCCATCGCGATATCTGTTGTCTTAACTCTCACGTCCTGTAGTCGTTCAAACAGTATTGATAGTGAGCATGTCCAAGATATTAACCCACTTCAATTTTACGGAACCGACAATCCATTCGTTAAAGAGGCGGTTTATTTTGTGATGACAGATCGCTTTGTCGATGGTGATAAAAGTAACAATTATCCAGAGCAGGGCGGCAGTTTACCTAGTTTCGATTTACCCCTATTTGGCGACAATGGTGAGACCGCGAATGTGGGCTATTTAGGTGGTGATTTAAGAGGGATTTTAAATAACGCTGAGTATATCCGTGATTTAGGCTTTACTGCTGTGTGGCTAACGCCAATAGTTGATAATCCAGATCAACAGTTTTCGGGTGGTGAATCTATAGGATTTGGCGGAGCATTTAAAGACGGCGGGAAAGCGGCTTATCATGGGTACTGGGCGTCAAATTTTTATAAAATAGATGAGCATTATCCGTCAGTCGGTCTAACTTACAAAAACTACACGGATAAAATGCGTCAAGATTACGGACTTAAAACGGTATTCGACGTGGTGGCCAATCACGGTTCTCCTTCTTTTAGTATGCCTACTGTACAACCTAAATTCGGCCAACTGTTTGATCAAAATAGCCAATTGGTTGCTGATCACCAGAATCTGCCACCGGAACAACTGGATATAACGCAACCCTTACAGCGCTTCTACCACAACACGCCAGACATCATGCAGTTATCCAATTTAAATGAAGGAAATAAAGATCTTAGAGATTATTTAATTAATTCATATTTATATTGGATCGATCAAGGCGCTGACGCGTTCCGTATTGATACGATTAAACATGTCCCCCATCATTTTTGGCAAGAAATGGCAGCACGCGTACGCGCCGAACATCCTGATTTTTTCATGTTCGCAGAAAGTTATGATTACAATGCTAATTTCATTGCGCAGCACACGTTAGCAAAAAATGGCGGGATCAGCGTATTAGATTTTCCGGGACAAAAAGCGATTACCGGTGTCTTTCAGTCCCCCCAGAGCGATTATGCTGAGTTACTTTCATATTTACATTTAACCCATGGTCCCTACGCAAATCCATACGAACTCACTACCTTTTACGACAACCACGATATGCCTAGAATGGATGCATCAAATAATGGATTTATTGATGCCAATAATTGGCTTTTTACCAGTCGCGGTATTCCAGTGGTCTACCAAGGTTCAGAAATGGGCTTCATGCGTGGTAAAGCGGAACATCAAGGTAACCGTAACTATCTGGGACAAGACAATATCAATCTAGCGAAGCAACATCCTATTCATACACAATTAGCTGCAATCGCTAACCTTAGAAAAGCGTTACCTGCCTTACAAAACGGTTTACAGGTGAATTTGGATTTTGACGGCGATCACGCCGCATTTTATCGCGTGATAGAGCAAGGCGAGATCGCCCAAACCGCGCTGGTGCTGCTTAATAAAGGCGATTCCGCTTATCGTTTCTCGGTAGCCAAATATTTAGAGAAAGGGCAGTGGAAAGAGCAACGCTACGGCAATAAAAGCCAAGTGATTAAAGAGGGGGGAACATTAGTCAGCGTTGTTGATGGGCATAGTGTAAACGTGTGGGTGCGTGAAGGACGTATAACCAGTCAGGCAATGTTAAATGAATTGACTCAATTGATGGCATTTAAGTAATAGCGAAACCCGGAGCCATTATTTGGCTCCGCAAGATTGGCGTACCACCAAATCGACCGGCATTAAGTAATGCTCTACTTTTTCTCCGGCAATTAATTTCAGTAAACTATCGACTAATATTTCACCGGCTAAAATAGTGTCTTGTTTAACAGTTGTTAGGGCAGGTGTAGCGAAACTCGCCACCGGAACATTATCAAACCCAACCACTGCAATCTCTTCAGGTATAGTGATATTACTATCGCGCAGAGCACGTAACACCCCAATGGCAATTAAATCGCTGGCACAGACGATAGCGTCAATGTCTGGCTGATTTTGTAACAAGGTTAGTGTTGCACTATAGCCCGAGTCTTCGGTGGAAATGGCATCTTGTTGAACGGCTTCCCCTGCTATATTTGCCAACTCTAGTGCTTTTCGATGACCTTGAAAACGGGCGAAAAATTCAGGGGAGCGAGTGTCTGCACCGCCGATAAAGGCAAATTTTTTATGACCCAAGGTGAGCAAGTGTTGAGTGACATCAAACCCGCCTTGAAAATTGTCACATCCAATGGATACCCCAGGGTGCTCATCATCTAACGCGCCCCATCGCACGAAATGGGTATGCTGTGCTTCTAATTGACTAAGCTTAGTGCAATATTCCGTATAATCACCGTATCCAAGCAGTATGATGCCGTCGGCTTTATTGGAATCCTCGTATTCAGCGTGCCAATCGTCGCTTAAGTTCTGAAATGATATGAGTAAGTCATAACCTGCTTTGGCGGAAGCACGGGTAATACTGCCGAGCATGGATAAAAAAAACGGATTAATAAGAGAATTGTCTGACGTAGGATCCTCGAATAACAATAATGCGAGTGTCTTACTGTGCTGCCGACGTAAGTTGCTGGCGTTCTTATCAACCTTATAGTTAAGTTCACGGGCGATAGCCTGAACTTTTTCCCGGGTCTCTTTGTTTACCAACGGACTATTACGAAGTGCTCGTGACACCGTTGATTGCGACACGCCCGCCTGATGGGCAATGTCAAACGATGTAGCTTTCTCTTTCATTACCTAAAACCTTATTCGACAACATAACAAGGATATGCCATTTATTAATACGAGTTATACACTAGGCAGACGGTGAAATCCGCAATTAAATTTGTCACTATTCATTTTTAGTGAGTAAGTTAAGTTACTGATTTGTTATATTTTAAATTAGATAATTCGCTTTTGATTCCCTAAAAAGCTTTATATTGATTGTGAATAAAAGGGCTTTGCCGAGGGGGAATACTGGTATAATATTCGCTGTTTTCAAAGTGCTAGCGTTAGGGGTAATAATTAATGGCCGAGACCGAGAGTCGTCCGACCAATTTCATTCGTCAAATCATCGATAAAGATTTACAAGCTGGTTTGCATTCACAGGTCCACACACGTTTTCCACCAGAGCCAAATGGTTATTTACACATAGGTCATGCTAAGTCTATTTGTTTAAACTTTGGTATCGCCCAAGATTATCAGGGTCAGTGTAACTTGCGTTTTGACGACACCAATCCAGATAAAGAAGACATTGATTACGTTAATGCGATCAAAACTGACGTTAAATGGCTGGGATTCGATTGGCAGGGTGATGAACGATATTCGTCTAACTATTTTGATCAATTACATGCTTATGCAATTGAGTTGATAGGAAAAGGCCTCGCTTACGTTGACTTTTCTAATCAGGAACAAGTACGAGAAATGCGTGGTACTTTGACCCGTCCAGGTACAAACAGTCCATATCGCGACACCTCTATAGAAGAAAACCTTGCTCAATTTGCAAAGATGACCCAAGGCGAATACAAAGAGGGTGAATGTTTATTGCGGGCCAAAATTGATATGGCTTCGCCATTCATGTGCATGCGAGACCCAGCTTTGTATCGTGTGAAGTTTGCACACCACCATCAAACTGCAGATAAATGGTGCATCTATCCGATGTATGATTTTACGCATTGTATTTCAGATGCCATCGAGGGCATAACGCATTCCCTGTGTACCCTAGAATTTCAGGATAACCGTCGTTTATATGACTGGGTATTGGAAAATATCACCATTGATGTGGTTCCTCGTCAGTATGAATTTTCACGCTTGAATCTTGAATATACGGTTTTGAGTAAACGCAAACTGATTCAGTTAGTTGAAGATCAACACGTGAGCGGCTGGGACGACCCACGTATGCCGACGATTGCTGGACTTCGCCGCCGAGGTTTCACTGCTGCGTCCATTCGAGAGTTTTGTAAGCGTATTGGTGTCACCAAAATGGATAACATGGTAGAGATGGGCATGCTTGAAGCGCCACTGCGTGATGAGTTAAATGAAAATGCTCCTCGTGCAATGGCTGTACTCGAGCCTGTTAAACTCGTCATTGAAAACTACCCCCAAGATAAGGTCGAGTTACTGGATGCGCCTAATCATCCTAACCGCCCTGAAATGGGTAGCCGTGAAGTGCCCTTTAGCAACGAAATCTATATCGAAGCTGAGGATTTTCGTGAACAAGCCAACAAAAAATTTAAACGCTTAGTATTAGGCAAAGAAGTTCGTTTACGTAATGCCTACGTCATTAAAGCCCAGCGCGTTGAAAAAGACGAGCAGGGCAATGTGACGACTATTTTTTGTGAATACGACGCTGATACACTTGGCAAAGATCCAGCTGATGGACGCAAAGTAAAAGGTGTTATCCATTGGGTATCGGTCAAGCATGCCAAAGCCGCTGAAATTCGTTTATATGATAGCCTTTTCAATGTGGCTAACCCTGCTGCGGAGGAAGACTTTGCTGCTTGTATCAACCCTGATTCGTTGAAGATTATGCAAGGGTGGGTTGAGCCAAGTTTAGGAAAAGTTGTTATTTCAGCGGATGATATTTTGCCCTATCAGTTTGAGCGAACGGGCTATTTCTGTTTTGACAAAGACAGTAGCGACAGCAAATTGGTGTTTAATCGCACCGTTGGGTTACGGGATACGTGGGCTAAAATAGCCGACTAAATCTTAGCCATTTCTGGCAAACTAACCTGAAAAAGCCCCATTGTAGAATATACGATGGGGCTTTTTTGTATGAGAGTATGTGTGGTCTAATTTAATAAAGGGTCGTTTGAAAGGCTATTTAGGTTGAGCGTGAAACGTTTTCCCCGATTCATGCTTGCTTTCATCACTCATCAAATACAAGTATAAGGGCATAATATCATGAGGTGTTTTCAACAGATTGGGATCTTCTGCAGGAAATGCTTGGGCACGCATATTAGTGCGGGTACCACCAGGATTAATGCAGTTCGCGCGTATGGAGGTGTTCTCATTTTCATCCGCGATGACTTCCATCATTCCTTGAGTAGCGAACTTGGAGATGGCATAACTGCCCCAATAAGCACGTCCTTTCAAACCGACGCTTGACGTTGTGAATAACAGAGAAGCACAAGGCGACTTTTTGAGAATGGGTATCAAGGCTTGGGTCATAAAGAACTGACTGTTCACATTGACCTGCATAATTTTATGCCAGTCATCTTCACTGATTTGTTGAAACGGCTCTAGATGACCTAAAACGCTCGCATTATGCAGTACACCATCCAGAGTTGAAAACTGATTATCGATGGTACTGGCCATATCACGGTAGTGCTGTGGTGTCGCGCCCATTAAGTCTAAGGGGACAATAGCAGGTTCTTTTCCGCCGTCGGCTAATATTTTATCGTAAACGGCTTCCAGCTTACTGACGGTTTTACCTAATAAAATGACGGTGGCACCGTATTGGGCAAATTGCAGTGCTGCCTCTTTGCCTATGCCATCGCCCGCGCCGGTAACCAATATTGTTTTTGATGTTAAAAGACCAGTTTTTGCTTGAAAATTGAGCATATTCAACTAATTCAAATAAATTTTACTGATTTTATCATTTAGATGTGAAAATATCCTACCGAAATAGTCTTGGAAGACTGGATTGTTTTTAGTTACATGTGATTAACAAATCTTTGCAAATCAATATCAAACTAAATAAGATGGCATATGGACAACTGGTCGAACATGTTATTTATTTTGTTGATAAACATGCATAGATGAGATTGATTTCAATGACATGCTTAGCCATTCAAATAATAAAGAGGTAGGGAAATACAATGAAGAAACTTTTGCTTAGTGCGAGTATTGCAGCTGTGCTGGGGCTAACAGGCTGTAATGGCGATTCCGTAGCAGACAAAGAAACAAACACACCCGTTGAAAAGCCATTCGTGCGAGTGGTTTTTGACCCTGCTACCAGCACTTTGAACTTACCCAACGATTTAGTCATGTTACCCAGTGGTAATTTTTTCGATTTCACTCTTAATACTGAGGGCGATGAAGTATTTGACGGCGCGAATCCACAACATGCGTTAAGTGCGCTAGATGGGTGGTCGACACAGAATCCTTTCGCTGTAAATGTAACGCTTCCCACTGGACTTGACATTGATGCTGCCAGCGTAAACGGTTCGTCCATTAAATTATTTCAAGCTACCCAAGCACTTGAAGGAACTTCCGCAACTTGCCAAGCTATTGCTGCTGCTTCACCAGCCCCAGGTATACCCTGTGAGTTAGGCGATGAATTGGTTTATGGTGTTGATTATGTCGCATCTTATACTGACGGCTCAGGTTCAATCACCGTTATCCCGCTTAAGCCATTAGCCTCGAGCCAAGGTCATATGTTGGTGATCACCGACTCATTACTTGATAGCGATGGAAAGAGCGTAAAAGGGTCTAGCGCATGGGAGCTTGCTCGCCAAGATATCCGTACTTTGCCGCTTTCAACCGATGAGCAATTGCAACTACAGGGCTTGGTTAATAGTTTAGTTGATATCGTTATTCCATCAGGCATTGAACGCGATGCGATTTCTTACGCCGCTTATTTCTCTACCGTATCAGCTGGCACGGTTATGGACTCAGTTAAACAACTACAGATCGCCGGTTATGCCACAGCGTTTGGTGCAGCCATGGCAGCCACTGGTGGCGATTTAGCTGCTTCTGCTACTGTTGCTCGTGCCTATTTGCCTCAGTTGAGTACATCGACCGCAGACGTGCCTAACGCATTTGAATTTTTGGCCCCGTCTTTATTATCAGCGACCGAACTAGCTCAGTTAGAGGCTGTTGGGTTAAATACTTGTGCTGGGTTGGTATCTGCCGTCATGGATAGTACTTCACCGTTAAATGCTGTCGCCACTGAAACGTTTGAAACGGCAGGCCCCTTCTGCGCTGCTAAGCGAGTAGAAGGCGAAGTTAAATTACCTTATTATTTAAGTACGACAGATCCGTTAGGTGATTGGTGGCGTGCTGCTTGTACCAGTGGAGCAACCTTGCAGTTGATGGGTGCTGAAACCGTAGGCGCGTTAATACAAGCTGAAGCACTTGGTCCAAATGATGCCCTATGTCAATTGGCATCTGATGGGCGATTACGCGATTTAGATTTGTCTTCTTTAGGCATAGACGACCCGCGCAATCTTACTAAATTCAATCCATTACCTGTAGCGCAAGGTACCAATGTTGATGATGAGACTACCGCATATAACGAAGCAGGAACCGAAACACTAGGCGTACAGTTTACGATCCCAGATGAGTCAGTTATCGCTATGTTGTCAGCGGCTACCGGAGGTGTTATTCCGGCGCAGGCGAAACCTGCTAGCGGTTGGCCTGTAGTCATAGTTCAACATGGTATTACGGGCTCTAAAGAGAACGCATTAGCAATCTCTGCCGCACTTTCCTTGGCTGGTTTTGCGTCGGTTGCCATTGATCATCCACTACATGGTGCTCGCGGATTTACCTTAGAAGATGGCACGATTGTGAATGCATCCACTCATTCACCCACGGATTATATGAACTTGGCGAGCCTTTTGACTGCACGGGACAATTTGCGCCAAAGCGGTACCGATACGTTAGGTTTGCGCCTTGCCTTGAATGCCATTAATGACACCACCGGAATGGTTGATTTGGATACTTCTAATGTGCACTTTATCGCGCAAAGCTTAGGAGCTATTTCTGGTATCAATACAGTGGCGAATGCCAATACACAGTTTGAGGGGGATTTCGCACCCTTTAGTGATATGTACCAAATAGATTCGGCCGTGTTGAATGTGCCATCAGGTGGCATAGCTAATTTCTTATTTGAATCAGCGGATTTTGGTCCATTAATTAAGGGGTCATTGTTAGCTGCATCTTCACAAGACTTTGCTGGGTTTTTGGCACAATATGCCGCTGAAAATTCATTGGCACTCGAAGCTGCTATTCGTCCTGCCTATATAGCGTTTGATGCTGCAATTGATGATGCTCAGCGTGCTGAAATTGCTGCGACCTTTAGTCAGTTTACGTTTGCTGCCCAAACCATATTGGACGCAGGCGACCCTATTAATTATGGACCACGTTTAAGTGCAAATACGCCTACACTCATGCAGCTTGTGGTTGGTGGTGGTACGAATGATGATGGTAGCTTAGCTCTAACTGATCAGGTGAACCCTGTTGTGACGTCACTGCCTTTATCAGGTGGTATCGCGTTGTCTCAAGTGATGGGATTAAGCCAAGTATCATCGACTATTGAAAGTGATACGCCGCAAAAAGCAGTCGTTCATTTCAAGGCAGGTGAACATCAATCGTTGTTTCGCCCTACGCCGAGTTTAGCGGCGACCACAGAAATGCAAAATGAAGCTGTTGAGTTTTTTAAATCTAACGGTAAGCGTGTTGTTATTGGCGAAGAGTCAGTTGTTGCTAACTAAAAACACGATATAAACTTTAAAAGCTAGGCTGTGCCTAGCTTTTTTTTTGCGAATTTGACCCAATATCGCTTAAGTCAGTTATTAAGGAGCAGATAGAATTGGAATTTTTGTATGAATACGGGCTATTTATAGCCAAAGCAGTAACCATAGTCGTTGCGATCTTATTGGTAGTTGGCGGTGTCGTCGGCCTCATTAGCAAACAAAAGCAACCCAAAGGTAATCTTGAAATTGATTCAATATCAGATCGCTTAGATGATATTAAAGACAGTGTTAATCACCTTATTTGCACCAAGGATGAGTTAAAAAAGAAGAACAAGGAACAGAAAAAAACAGATAAAGCGGCTAAAAAAGAAGCAAAGAATAAACCGCAAGAAGCAAAAGGTAATCTGTATGTTATTGACTTTGATGGCTCTATGGATGCCCATGAAGTGGAAAACTTACGTGAAGAAGTTACCGCCATCATTTGCATCGCAAAACCAAAGGACGAAGTGTTGCTACGTTTAGAAAGTGGTGGCGGTGTGGTGCATGGTTATGGACTTGCAGCATCGCAATTACAACGCCTTAAAGACAAAGATATTCCGTTGACTATTTCAGTTGATAAAGTGGCTGCCAGTGGGGGCTATATGATGGCTTGCGTAGCCGACAAAGTATTGGCGGCTAAATTTGCAATTATTGGTTCAATCGGTGTCATAGCACAAATCCCAAACTTTAATAAATTATTGAAGAAAAACGATATCGAATTTGAACAACATACCGCTGGGCAGTTTAAACGCACGTTGACTATGTTTGGTGAAAACAGCGATGAAGGGCGCGAAAAATTCAGAAATGAATTGGAAGATGTTCATCAAATGTTTAAGGGCTTTGTGCAAGAACATCGTCCTGGGTTAGCGATAGACACAGTTGCAACGGGAGAATATTGGTACGGGAGCAAAGCCCTTGAGCTAGGACTGGTCGATCATATTCAAACGTCAGATGATTTTTTGCTCAGCGCGAATAATGACAAACAGATTTATTCAGTCAAATATGCGGTAAAGAAAAACCTTGCGGAGAAATTTGGTATCTCGATTAGCAGTGGTGTGGCGAAAACGCTAATGAGCCTGTGGAGTAAGACCCAAGTCATAGGGAAATAAACAATTAGACGAAAGTTTACTTTTTTATTAAAAATACCGACTTTGAGTCGGTATTTTTTTAGTCAATGAAAACCGCTGTATAAATGTTGGTTATATAAAATCCTGTAAAATTTATTTTTACATCGTTTTTTCGCTGTTTAAGTCGATAAAACGCATCGATATCTCTGTTAGTTCATGTGGCTCCGATATGACCATTTAATGTGTTTGTAAGTTCAACTTTTTATCGTTATAAATAATATGTAATTCACTACAAACAATCAGTTTTTACTGAATTCTCAACACGTGTAATGTCACTCAGCGTCTGCTGAACTAATAATAAGAAGAAACTGACTTGCACCAATAAAACATAATAAAGTTGGATAAAAAATGAACACGTCACTAAACAAATTAACTAAAAGTATTCGCTACGTTATCGCTACGTCTGCTGCAGTAGCAGTAACTGCGATAAGCCCCGTTTATGCACAACAGACAAAAGACGATAGCGCAGATGTCGAAAAAATTGCGATAGTAGGGAGTCGCGCAGCACCTCGTTCAATTGGAGATTCAGCGGTACCAATCGATATCATTTCTGCAGAAGATTTCAAGAGTCAAGGCTCTACCGACATGGTATCCATGATGCAAACGGCTGTTCCGTCTTTTAACGTGAACGATCAACCCATCAACGACGCCTCGTCATTGGTTCGCCCAGCAAACTTACGTGGATTAGCTTCAGATCACACGTTAGTTTTAGTTAACGGTAAGCGTCGACATCGTTCGGCCGTGATCACCTTCTTAGGTGGTGGTCTATCTGATGGTGCACAGGGCCCAGATATTTCCACTATTCCCGCCAGTGCATTAAAACAAATTGAAGTATTGCGTGACGGCGCTGCTGCTCAATACGGTTCAGATGCCATAGCCGGTGTAATTAACTTCGCGTTAAAAGACGATGCTGATGGCGGTTCAGTTGAAATGTTGTATGGCTCTTATTACGAAGGAGATGGCGATTCAGTACAAATGTCTGCCAACGTTGGTCTGCCATTGACAAAAGATGGCTTTGCTAATTTGACCGTAGAGTATCGCGAGTCTGATGCAACCAGTCGCAGTGTGCAACGTGACGATGCAGGCGCTTTAGCAGATGCGGGTAACACCTTCATTGAAAATCCAGCCCAAATATGGGGAAGTCCTGAAGTTAAGAGTGATTTTAAATTTTTTGGTAACTTCGGACTTGATCTTGGTAATGACCGCGAAGCTTATATGTTCGGTAACTACGCCGAGCGCGAAATAGATGGCGGTTTTTACTATCGTAATCCACATAATCGAGGCGGAGTCTTTGATGGTGGACTTGACGAAAACGACAACCAAACATTACTTGTTGCCGATCTAACTGCCGATCTAAGTGCGAATTGCCCAACATTAGCAAATGGTAACCCGATTCTAGTGGGTGATAACGTTCTGGATAACCCACGTTATATTGCAGAAGTGGCGAACAACCCTGATTGTTTTGCGTTCAACGAAATGCTGCCAGGTGGGTTTACCCCGCGTTTTGGCGGTACCGTAAATGATGCATCATTGGTAGTAGGGACAAAAGGTACCCTTAAGAATGAATTATTTTATGATGTGAGCTTAAACTTCGGTCAAAATGAAGTCGAATTTGCAATCAACAACACAATTAACCCATCGCTTGGTCCAGAATCACCGACTTCATTTAAACCTGGTACCTATACGCAGTCTGAGCAGACCTTAGATATTGATTTGGCTAAACCGATTGAAATTGGTTTTGACTCTCCGTTATATCTAGCCGGTGGTTTCCAATATCGTCATGAAACCTATGAAGGCCGTGCGGGTGATGTTGCATCATATGAAATTGGACCGTTAGCCTCACAAGGTTTTGGCATTGGCTCAAATGGTTTCCCTGGTCTGTCTAATCGCAGCCAAGATGAAACATCACGCCATAACATCGCCTTGTATCTAGATGGTGAATTAAATCTAACTGAAGATTTCTTATTAACAGCAGCAGTGCGCTACGAAGATTTCTCAGACTTTGGTGATACAACGAAAGGCAAGATAGCTGCTCGCTGGCAGTTAACAGAAAGCTTTGCACTTCGCGGTGCATACAGCACAGGATTCAAAGCACCGACTATTGGCCAGACAACGGTTCGCAACGTTACCACTGCTTTTGGTACAGATGGTAAGTTAATTGACAGAGCAACTCTGCCTCCGACTGATCCAATTGCCGTACAAAAAGGGGCGACTCCTCTAGAGCCAGAAGAATCTACCAGTATTAGCGCAGGTTTTGTCGCTGAGTTTGATAATGGTCTGTTTGTAACGGCTGATTACTATAACATCGAAGTAACAGACCGTATTAGTACGACGTCTGGTATTGCATTAACGGCCGAAGATATTGCTACTTTGTTAGCAAACGGTGTTAGTGATGCATCTAGTTTCACTGAAGTAAGTTACTTTACTAACGATTTTGATACGACCACTGAAGGTGTTGATTTAGTTGCTAACTACGGCATGGAAATGCTTGGTGGTGATACTAAGTTCGCTTTAACGTATAACTGGACATCCACAGTTGTTGACCGCGCGTCTGATAATATTTCATCGTTCCGCGTACGTATGTTAGAGAATAACTTACCAGCTGTACGTTATAGCTTTACGTCAACACATAACAACGGTGACTGGAAAGTATTAGGTCGTCTTAACTATGCTGGCAGTATTTATGAAGATCACTTGGATTCAGCGTTACCTATGTCGGTTGGCTCTGAGTTCACCTTCGATTTGGAAGTGGGTTACAACGTCTCGGATAATCTAAATCTTGTTGCGGGTGCGAAAAACTTATTTGATCAACGACCTGATGACAATGTGTTATACGATACAGAAGTTGCAGGCTCACAATACCCAACTACGTCGCCTATTGGTATAAACGGTGGTTTCTACTACGTTCGTGGTGTTTATTCTTTTTAATATTGAGACTATATGAACGAAAAAGCCTTGTCACTGACAAGGCTTTTTTTTGAGTGTTATCTTTTTTGACTTAATATCAAAATTTTATAATGAGGTAAGAAACTACCAACCACACTGACGACCTTTATTCTGTGTATCCAACCAGTCCTTCAGAGGCGCAAAGTAATCTAAAACGGCCGTGGCGTCCATTTTCTCGCTACCGGTAAGCGATGCTAATGCTTTCTGCCAAGGTTGGCTCTTGCCCATTTCTAGCATCTCGTTCAAGGCTTTGCCGGCTTTTTCACTGCCATAAATAGAGCAACGATGAATTGCTTCTTCATTACCTGCTAGTTCGCACAGTTGTTTATGAAATTGAAATTGCAGTACATGGGCTAAGAAATAACGTGTGTATGGTGTGTTGCTCGGTACATGATATTTCGCACCTGGGTCAAACGCGTCGCTTGAGCGCTCAACTGGCGCCACTACCCCCTGATATTTTTCCCGCAACTCCCACCATGCAGTGTTGTAGTTTTCAGGCGTGACTTCACCTGAAAATACTTTCCAGCGCCACTGATCAACCAGCAAGCCGAACGGGATAAATGCGATTTTATCCAAGGCTAATTTTAACAGCATACCGATGTCATTTGACTCATCAGGTATTGTGTTGACTAGACCAATTTCTTTTAAATATTTAGGGGTGATAGACAGGGCAATCGTATCGCCAATCGCTTCATGGAAGCCGTCGTTCGCTGAGCCGCGATAGAGCATGGGTAGCTCTTTATAGGCGCGTTGGTAATAGTTATGGCCAAGCTCATGATGTATTACAGAGAATTCTTCACCTGTTAGCTGTATGCACATTTTGATACGTAGATCGTCTTGCTCATCAATATCCCATGCTGAAGCGTGACAGACGACATCACGCTCCACCGGTTGGCTGAACATGGAGCGTTCCCAAAAGGTGTCTGGTAGAGGCGCGAAACCAAGGGAAGAGAAAAACGATTCAGCCTGCTTAACCATCTTCACTTCATCATATTGCTTTTCGGCCAACGCAGCTGTTACATCGATAACGTCTAATGGCTCTTCAGGTTTAACAATGTCATAAATGTTGCCCCAACTTTGTGCCCACATGTTACCGAGGAGGTGTGCTGGGATAGGTTGGTCTTGAGGAACAATATCTGTGCCGTACTCTTCACCCAACTCAGCTCTAACATGGCAGTGAAGTGCATCATAAAACGGTTTTATTTGCGTCCAAAGTCTATCCAGCTCAATGGCGAAATCGTCAGCGGGCATATCATACCCGCCGCGCCATAATTGACTAATATCTTTAAAACCTAATTCTTCAGCGCCTTGATTTGCCAACGTCACTTCTTCTTGGTAAAGCGCTTTCATCGGAGGAGATACTTCTCGCCAGCCTTTCCATATATCGAGTAGAACAGCAGGGTCTCGTTCATTGGCCATAATATTGTTCATGTCGGTTAAGCGAAGACAGTCTTTTTCGGTGCGACAGTATTTACCAGCTCCGTACATACCTTCTAGCTCCGACGTAATTTGGGCTAGTCGTTGTGACTTAACAGGATCGCTTGGGGCAGGGAGCACTAAACCATTGCGCAGTAAGTCAAGTTTTCTGCGTGTATCAATGTCTACTTCGACGTCGTTAAAGTCAGCTGCACGTTTAGCAAGCTCTGACGCTTTACTAGCGTATTTTTCGGATAAATACGCTGAAACGGCAGCAGTATCTTGATTAATATAGGTTTGATAAGCCCAAGCGGCTTGTGCTGCTGGCTGGCTTAATTTCGTTAATTCAATTTGGGTGGTTTCGATAAACGTTTTTGCATCCGCTGCGTTAAACGGTTTTTTCTCTATTTGTTTAGCGTGATTGCTTGTAGCCGTGCTGTTGTCGGTACAGCCCATTAGCGATATACCTAGGATTGCCGTGGTTATCAAATTAAGTGTATTTTTGCGCTTATATTTGTGTTGTTGCATGTTTCCCTCATGAGTATTTTTATTATGTTGGGTGAGTATACCCAGTTAATTACAAATTCAGAATTCCCCATTATTTTGTGATCGTTGTTGAGCCGATTTTCGTACACGCAGGGTTAACATTTTTTAAATGATGCCTAAAAGGAGCCAATGTGAGCGCATTAGTATGGTTAAGAAGTGATCTAAGAAGCAATTGGCACGCTGCTATTGATTACGCAGTGGTGAATCATGAAAGGGTCATTGCTGCATTTTTTATAACACCTGCGCAGTGGGCTCAATTTAATTTGGCTAAGAGTAAAATTAATTTGATACATCAACGCTTGGCGTTTTTACACAAAGATTTGCTCAAACGTAACATCACGCTTCAGATATTTCAGAGCACGGAATATTCTGCTCTACCTGAGCAAATTAGCCAGTTGTGTAGCGAGGAAGACATAACTCATGTATATAGCAACGCAGAATACGAGTGGGACGAACGTCAACGAGATAAAGCGGTTAAAAGCACTCTCAAGGAAATAGACGTGTCCTTTGCCCTGTTTCACGACACTTGCTTGGTAAAACCAACGGATATCTTTAACTTAAAAAATGAACCTTACAAGGTGTTCACGCCCTATTTTAAACGTTGGTTAGACGCTGTATCTAGGCAATTGCCGAGTGTACCTGATAGGAATAAGGCCCGCTCAACTGGCTTTATTCAGCCCAAAGTGGAAGTTTCAGCCGAGGATTTAACGAAAAATGATGCCAATAAAGGTACAGATAATGATATTTCGTTATCCTGGCCTGCAACTGATCCCGTAATCATTAAAAAGATGAATGCATTTATTATTGAACTTGCTCCTGATTACCCCAAAAATCGTGATATTCCATCTATCGATGGGACGAGTAAAATATCACCTTACCTGTCTATTGGCGCCCTAAGCCCGAAGCAATGCTTATATCATGTGTTGCAAGCCCATGGTGAAGAAGCGCTTACGCCCGAACATGGTGCTCACACTTGGGTGAAAGAAATTGCTTGGCGAGACTTTTATCGCTACGTGATGTATCACTTTCCTCATGTGAGTAGAGGGTTGCCTTTCCAAAAACACTATCAACATTTTAAGTGGGAAACTAATCAAGCTCACTTTAGCGCTTGGCGAGACGGAAAAACAGGTTATCCAATAGTAGATGCGGCAATGATTGCGCTGAAAGAGACAGGATGGATGCATAACCGATTACGTATGATAGTGGCGAGTTTTTACTGCAAGCATTTAATGTTGCCGTGGCAATGGGCTGAAAAATACTTTATGAGTCAGCTTATTGATGGTGATTACGCATCAAACAATGGAGGTTGGCAATGGAGTGCCTCTGTGGGTACTGACGCTGCGCCTTATTTTCGGATTTTTAATCCGACGACTCAAAGTCAGAGATTTGATCCCCAAGGCGTGTTTATCAAAACGTGGTTACCCCAACTTCACAACTTATCCCATAAGCAGATCCATGAACCCAGTAAGTCCTGTGATGTGCAAAAGTTAGGTTACTACCTCCCAATCGTTGACCACAAGGCATCTGTAGCTCGGACAAAGCAACAATTTAAAGGATTTCTAGCGGCGTTGAATTAATCGTGTGTATTGGGCGTTTTCGGTATATTTATTGACATCTTTCAACGCTGTTACTGTGAAACAATTACTTTATAATGGCGCGAAAATTTATAATGAAAACGTGCCGTGCCTCATATTAGGTTTAACGTTGCGTAAAAACAGGTACCTACACAATGAGCATGAATAATCTACGTTTGCTGGCATATTTAGACAGTTTACTGCTTCCAGAGCGCGTCACCGACTTTTGTCCAAATGGTTTACAAATTGAGGGCAAGTCGGACGTGAGAAAAGTTGTTTGTGGTGTGACCGCTTCCCAAGCTCTGATTGACCGAGCAATCGAACTCGGTGCTGACGCGATTTTTGTTCATCATGGCTTTTTTTGGAAAGGTGAAAGCGCCAATATCAGTGGGATGAAAAAAAAGCGCATCGCTGCGTTGTTAAAACACGATATTAACCTTTATGCATATCACTTACCTTTGGACGTCCATGAGGAGCTTGGCAATAACGCCCAGCTAGGAAAGTTACTCGGTGTCTCTAAAATAAAATCGCTAGGTGTCAATTCAGGGCCTGAAGGTATCGTCATGCAGGGAGAATTTGAACCCGCACTTTCACCGAGCGAATTAGCTAACAAACTAAATTCATTGTTAGCTAGAGCACCGTTACATGAAAACGTTAACAGCCAACTTATTAAATCAGTCGCTTGGTGTACTGGTGGGGGACAGGGTTACTTAGAAGCAGTCGCCCAGCTTGGGATTGACGCCTTTATCACTGGGGAAGTGTCAGAGCAGACCATACATACGGCACGAGAAATGAATATCCATTTCTACAGTGCTGGCCACCATGCGACTGAACGCTATGGTGCAAAAGCCATCGCAGAGCATTTGACTAAGCTCGATTCGCTAGTCGTCGAGTTCGTCGACATCCCCAACCCAGCATAGCTTTCATTGAGATGGCGCATTCGCGCCCATTAGCAGGTATGTATTATGTGTAGTGATAAAAATGATCAAAATTTTGATGCCATCGCTAACAAATTTGAAAAGAATATTTATGGCACGAGCAAAGGTCGTTTACGCCATGAGTTATTACTTTATCATCTCAATCGTAACATTGATTTTAGTAGGCTGAATTCAGCACTTGATGCAGGAGGGGGCACAGGTGAAATGTCCCTTGTCCTACTTGATAAGGGCTTGGATGTGACGTTAAGTGATATTTCTAATGAAACTTTAGAGATCGCGAGACAAAAATGTCAAAACAGCAACACGTTAACGTTAGTGCTTAGTGATATTCTTGGGTTAGCTCACAAGCAATATGATTTAGTTGTGTGTCATGCGGTACTTGAGTGGTTACATGATCCGTACACAAACATTCAAAAATTAATTGCTATGACCAAGGTCGGTGGTTACTTTTCTCTTACCTTCTTTAATAAAGATGCCCAATTGATGGGAAATTTATTATACGGTAATTTTGATTATGTACGTCAAGGTATGAAGGTCAAAAATCAAGTTAGATTGAGCCCCGATAAACCTCTGCAGCCCAAGGTCGTATTAGATTTTATAAATCAACAAAACGTAACAGTGATCTCTATGGCAGGTATTCGCTGCTTTCATGATTATCTAAAACATCCGGACATGCAGCAAACGCATTATGAGCAACTAAAAGAGGCCGAAATGACCTTTGGCACTAAAGAACCTTTTATGTGGTTGGGTAAATACTTTCATATATTGATGCGCAGAGTAGCCTAATAAGCAGGTACTCGTGAACAAGTGTTGCTTTATCAGGCAGGTAGCAACGCTGAAATATCACCTTCGATTTGTGCGGGTTTAGTTTTAGGTGAATAACGTTTAATTACATTACCCTGATTATCAACCAGAAATTTTGTGAAATTCCACTTAATACGCGTTGTGCCAAATACGCCCGGAGCATGCTTTTTGAGATACATAAATAGCGGATGGGCATTGATACCATTGACTTCTACTTTAGCGAAAAGTGGGAAGCTGGTTGCAAATTTATTGGCACAAAATTGCGCTATTTGTTCATCGTCATCTGGCTCTTGATGACCAAATTGGTCACAAGGAAATGCCAGCACTTCAAATCCCTTGGCATTAAATTTGTCTTGCAGCGTTTGCAAACCCGAATATTGAGGGGTAAACCCACATTGACTTGCTGTATTGACGATCAATAAAACTTTACCGTGATAGATATCAAGTGAAAGACCATGGCCATTGTTATGCTTTGCGGCAAATTGATAAATGTTATTCAACGGATTCATTCCGGTTTACTGATGGATGTAATATAGTGGCATTTTTACGCAAACTATCAAGGGTTTAAAGCATCATAATGACAATAAATGTAGCCTTTATCGGACTCGGCGTCATGGGTTTTCCAATGGCTGGCCATCTCGCCAATGCGGGTCACAATGTCACGGTATACAACCGTACACAATCAAAAGCACAGAGTTGGATGACTTCCTATCAAGGCGAAATGGCCCAAACGCCTGGATCTGCAGTTAAAAACGCCGACATTATATTTATTTGTGTGGGTAACGATGACGATTTACGCTCAGTAATATTAGGTGAGCGGGGGATACTCGCCTGTGCCAAAAACGGCGCTATTATCGTAGATCATACGACTGCGTCAGCAAACGTAGCGAGAGAATTGGCTGAGTTGTGTCAAGCAAAAGAAATCGACTTTCTCGATGCCCCAGTCTCAGGTGGGCAAGCCGGTGCTGAAAAGGGGCAGCTTACCGTTATGCTAGGTGGCCAGCAGGCGAGTTACGTTCGAGTTCAGCCGATTATCGACGCATACGCTAAGTTTAGTCAATTGCTCGGGCCTGTAGGCAGCGGACAGTTGGCTAAAATGATGAATCAAATTTGTATTGCTGGTGTCGTTCAAGGGTTAGCGGAAGCATTGCATTTTGGACAAAATGCTGGATTGGATTGCTCAGCGGTAATAGATGTTATTTCACAAGGAGCAGCCCAGTCATGGCAAATGGAAAACCGCTCGTCTACCATGCTAAAAGGCCAATACGATTTTGGTTTTGCTGTTGACTGGATGCGTAAAGATTTAGGTATTGCCCTGGATGAAGCCCGAAAAAACGGCAGTACGCTGGCACTAACGGCTTTGGTCGATCAGTTTTATGCTGATGTGCAACGTCAAGGTGGAAATCGCTTTGATACATCCAGCTTGTTAGCGCGTTTACATCATTCCTAGAACGATTGAATAGGAGGAATTAATGTGCAATATATTGAACTACTCTTATTACGTGGATATTTTATATTTGAATAAAGTGTCGATTTATCGTCTACCATAAGCTGATCAGGCTTGATGGTAAAATGAGGTCCCTAAATGAACGTGAAATTACTATTTGTCGTTTCTGTTAGTTGCATATTAACGGCATGCACTACCCCATATGGCTATCATGATCCTGCGCCTGATACCTGTGATGGTGCACCTGGTTGCGCGGTATCTGCTGTTGTTGATGGGATATTTAAAACGAAACCGACAAAAAATAAAAGTTGCTCTGAAATGACCGGAAAACGCAAAAAATCCTGTGACGCTCAGGTTGCGGCACTTAAAGCGTCAATTGAAAATGCTAAGCGACAGAAATAAAGCACGACGCGGCCATGGCGCCGTGCTTTATGCTAGGACGGGACAACCGTTAAAGAAGCAGGCATTACGTCGTAACAGGTTCACAGTTCCACTGATGGCCATGAAAACTGACATTTGCTTTTGAAAACTCCCGCTCGGCACGCCATGTGCGATTGTTTAATTTAACCACCACTCCAGGGTAAATCCGCTTGTTTGCCATGATCATAATGCGCTGTTGGTAATCGTCTTTATTTGCGGCGAGTTCGACGGCTTTTTGCTCGAGCCACTGCATTAATTGATTTTCATTTTCAAACATTTCTTGCGCGGCATTAACTTTACCGCGCAGATCATCGGGTATGAATTTACTGTGGATTATTTTCATACGGTCTTGATGACGACTGCAGTTTTGCCGTATCTGCCTGACTAGTTCGTCTAACGAGTCCTTACGGGCGAGTAGGGTATTGAAACCTTCACTGAAATCGATTGTTAGGTTACTGCCAGACACCGCCCCAAATGTGCCTGCTTGCACTCTGTTTTGGCTGAATATGCTGCAAGCAAACAAATTTCCGTTGGGTTTGTCTACCGGACCGACATACATTTCTTTACGACAAACGACTTTACTGAAAGCCAATTGGCGCCCAATTGTCACACCACCATCACATTTTATATCTAAGCCTTGACCATGTTGAATATGAATACTGCCTTTGGCGCGCAGCACAGTGCTGTATTGTGTTCCCGCATCATTCACCTTACCCATAGCCCCCTCTGTGATGATGATATCACCGCCAGCATGGATGGTGGCAGACTCAACAAAACCGTTTACCGTGACGTCGCCAGTGGCAATAATTTCCATTTTCTCAGTTATGTCACCGTTAACCAACACTGCGCCATTATAGTTGACGTTGCCAGTTCCCACGTTTACGCCTTTGCATATATAGGTGTCGTCGACCCACATTTTTTGATCTTTAAATTTAGGCATACCTGATATTTCAGCGATTAAGAGATTCTCATCTTTTTCACTTATTGCCGTGCCATCTCCTGGACGCAGGGTTAACCACTCTCCAGCTTTAGGTTTGATTATTTCACCTGTCACCGTGTAGCCGGCTCGTCCGTTGGATGGGGGTAACCGACGAAGTAATTCGCTACCAACTTTAACGCAAATAATATCTCCTAGGTTACGCATATCTACGCGCCCATGGTTGGCGGTTTGCGGACGTAAGATACGTTCTAAGGCATTTTGCACTAACGGTTGTAATTTAGATGAGCGACCTGTTTTTGCTGGCAGGCCTTTGGCAATTACGGCTGAAACAGTCTCCCCAGACTTAGCCACCTGAAAGGTTTCATGCAAGGCATATACTCTTTTACTGCTCAGCCCCCGCATAATTTTATTGTCTTTTGCATTGGCGATAAGGGATTGCACCGTTAATGCCGGGGCACCATAACCTTTGGTTATCGTCATCGTTGCACTTAACTTACCGTCCTCAAGTTTACATTTAACACTGTTTTGGCGACGCTCGCCAACCCGTTCCATTACGGGCTCGTCAGAGTCACTTTTTATGGATTTTTGCAAATTGGACAGCAGCGTAAGAATGGCATCATCGCTAATATAAAAATCTGCAAATTCACTATTTTTCAGCATGTTATGCAATGATTTTATATCAAGTTTACTTTGCAACTCTGCAGGTCTAATTTGTACACTGAGGTGCGTATCCGACTCATCAACCTGTAAGGTTATTCCTTCCATTCTCACCACCTAACGTTTTAAATATCTAACTAGTTCAACATTAACCTTAAGCCATGACTTCGAGCTAATCATTAACAGCTAACTGATTTGTTATCGACCATACACAAAATAGTATGATTAAACTTTACTCTACCTCGCTTGCTCAGCACATTAAAGCTGTTCAGCGTATCTATATAAGGCTTTAAGTATGGCTAACTTGTCGTTATTTGTTTGATGCTCTTGTGAAAGCAATTCTAACGACTGCATATAATCTGACATTGTTATATTCGACGGCGAACCTTCGTCAAGTAAACGGAATTTACGATGGTTTTGCCAGCGCTGCAATTCTAGTTCATTCAAGGTGGTGGGGAAATTTCGCGCCTTATAATAAAACAATAGGGTGTCGAGTCTAGGATCTTCAAACGGCAAGGTTAAATCCGCTAATTGCGCAGGACTGCATCCGATAACTTGATTCATCAAGTCCCGATCTCTCGGGCTGAAAAACGCGCCGGAATACAAAGCATGATCGGCTTCGTGCTCAGCCTTTGCTTTATTTTCACTGTGCACGGTGATGAGCTTTTCAACCAGCTCTGGATGTTGCTTTAATAATTGTAGATTTTGCAAGCAGGTTGCGCGGTTGATACCAAGACGTTCTGCATTGTCCTCACTTAATGATTTAGCAGGAGCGAGTACAGGGCTTTTATTAACATGGATAAGTTTAATGGGTAAGCGCTGTTCCCCTTCCTCAAGCATATTGCTTGGGGTGTACAACTTGGCAATGATTTCATCGACAGTTAACGACAATAAAGGTCGAATATCGAGGGCTAAATTCACTACGATATAGGCGTTTTTATTGATTGGATGCTGAGCAATCGGCGCAATCCAGGTACAACATCCATGCAACGCAGGTAATTTTGACGAAATATGCACCAAAGGCGTGTGGTTATTGAGATCAAGCAGCGCAATGACATTCTTTTTAAGGCGTAAATTAAACAAGTAATCGTACAATTTTGGCTGTACCGTTTTTACCAGTTTGGCTAAGCCTATGGTCGCGTACACATCGGACATCGCATCGTGGGCCGCACTGTGTTCGATATTGTTTGCCTGACTTAAATCTTCTAGTTTAAAGCTAGGGCTGCCATCTTCTTTTAAAGGCCATTCAATGCCATCAGGACGCAGTGCATAACACGCACGTACCACATCGATAATATCCCATCGACTATTCCCATTTCGCCATTCCCGCGCATAAGGGTCATAAAAATTACGATACAGTGCGTAGCGCGTCACTTCATCATCAAAACGAATATTGTTGTAACCCGCCACACAGGTATTAGGATGGCTAAACTCGTGATGAATTTTAGCGATGAATTCTGGCTCGATCATGCCATCTCGTAAACTACGCTGGGGAGTGATGCCGGTAATCAAACAGGCTTGAGGATTAGGCAAGTAATCATTGGGTATTTGATTAAAAATCATTAAAGGTTTGGAAATGATATTTAAATCAAGATCGGTACGAATACCGGCAAACTGACACGCTGGGTCTTTTTGCGGATTGACGCCCCATGTTTCATAATCGTGCCAAAAAATAGAGGGAGAAGACACAGCGTTCCTTAACGTTTTAATTGTCTTGAGATCTGAACAGAATTACGTTGCAAACTCAAATTAATCCAACGATTTGACGCATTAATCAGCAATCAAACGGAACATGGCGTTTATTTAATCTGTGCAGACTAAAGTTGTAGATGCTAATCCTATGAAATTCGCCAGTATGTGCTTAACTAAAAGTGTGTCAAAAATTTGTTGTTCAAATGGTAGTTTACCTTTGGAGTATTTATGCAATCATTACGTGTTAGCGATTATATGAACTGTCGGCCCGTGACATTTTCTGTTGAAATGTCTGTTGCTGAAGCGGTCGAGCGTCTATTGCAAAGTGGTCAAACCGGTGGTCCTGTGGTTGATGGCCAAAATAAAGTGATAGGATTTTTATCTGAGCAGGATTGCTTAGTCCGCATGATTGAGTCGTGTTATTACCGGGAGCAAGTGTGCCGCGTTAAAGACATTATGCGAACAGAGGTCGTTTCTATTCGCCCCTACGTTTCCGTGATTGAACAAGCACAAACAATGCTTGGTGCGAAACCTAAGATCTATCCAGTTGTGGACGATGATGGTTATCTATTGGGCACAGTCAATCGCTCTCAACTGCTAAATGCTATCGATATGCAACTTAGAGATGGCTACCGAATTGCTGGTTAAGGGTTTTTTAACGATTTAACGATTCGGTACTAGCATTTAAATACTCATTCTTCTAGGATCGACAACCATTATGGTTGTCACCTAGTATGAGCAAATTTTATTGTCTTCACATGCATCTGAAACGAAAAATACCCAGTTAAACTTTTCACAGTTAAACGAGCTGATTGAGCAATGTATGCTCGCTGACCGTTTTCGTTTTCGTCGGCGTATTCAGCAAATTCTGCGTTTGGATGAAACAAAGCAAGTCGAGGCATTGGCTAAACTAAGTAAAGATATTGAACGTTCAACATTATTGTGTGAACAGCGGCGCAATAATCGGCCTAAAATTGAATACCCTGATCTGCCCGTTACCGAACAAAAAGACAAAATATCCGACGCTATTCGCGATAATCAAGTGGTGATCATTGCGGGTGAGACAGGCTCTGGGAAAACGACACAAATCCCTAAGATTTGCTTAGATTTAGGACGTGGTGTGGCAGGGTTAATTGGCCATACGCAGCCTAGGCGACTCGCTGCACGAAGTGTGGCTAACCGTATTGCGGAAGAATTGAAAACCGAATTGGGCAATGAAGTCGGGTTTAAAATTCGCTTCTCTGATCAGGTTAGTGATCGTAGCTACGTGAAGCTAATGACTGATGGTATTTTACTGGCTGAAATACAGCAAGACAGATTTTTAAAGAAATATGACACCATTATTATCGATGAAGCTCATGAACGAAGCTTAAACATCGATTTTATTCTGGGCATATTGAAACAGTTGTTACCAAAACGCCCCGACTTAAAATTAATCATTACATCAGCGACGATTGATCCCGAGCGTTTCTCTAAGCATTTTGATAATGCACCTATTATTCAAGTTAGCGGGCGAACCTTTCCAGTAGAGATGCGCTATCGACCTTTACTAGAAGACGGGCAGGAAAATGATCGTGACCAAGCGCAGGCCATAATTGATGCAGTGAATGAGCTAGGTGAGCATAGTCAAGGCGATATACTGGTTTTCTTAAGTGGTGAACGTGACATTCGGGACATGGCTGATGCACTTACTCGTCAGCAATTCAGGCATACCGAAGTGGTTCCTTTATACGCAAGGTTATCAGCAGCAGAACAAAATAAAATATTTCAGTCTCACTCGGGACGGCGGATTGTACTTGCTACTAACGTTGCAGAAACATCGCTTACGGTGCCCGGCATTAAATATGTAATCGACCCGGGCACGGCGCGAATTTCCCGCTACAGCGTACGTAGCAAAGTTCAACGGCTGCCCATTGAAGCAATATCACAAGCATCAGCGAATCAACGAGCGGGGCGATGTGGCCGTGTTTCCAATGGTATTTGTATTCGTCTATATAGCGAAGAAGACTTTAATAATCGTGATGAATTTACTGATCCAGAAATTTTAAGAACTAATTTAGCGTCTGTTATTTTACAAATGCTGGCCTTGGGACTTGGCAAGATTGATCAATTTCCTTTTGTTCAAATGCCCGACTCTCGTAGCATTAATGATGGCTTTAACTTGCTTGAAGAATTAGGCGGAGTAGAAAAAGACACTGGACGTCTTAGTTTAACGACTATAGGTCGTCAGATGGCGCGCTTACCTATTGACCCACGTTACGCTAGGATGATAGTTGAAGCAGAAAAGCAAAATAGTATGCGTGATGTAACCGTGATCACTGCAGGTTTAAGTATTCAAGATCCCAGGGAGCGTCCGCAAGACAAGCGCCAAGCTGCGGATGAAAAACATCAGGCGTTTGCAAATAAAGATTCGGACTTCTTAGCATTATTATCCCTCTGGCATGAGTTCAAAGCTAAGCAGGCTGAACTTACCAATAATCAATTACGTAAATGGTGTAAGCAGTATTTTATCAATTATCTGCGTATGCGGGAATGGCAAGATATTGTCAGCCAGTTGAAAAAATCTATTGCCGAGCTTGGTTTTAGGATCAGCCAAGCGGAGGCGGATTATCAAGCTATTCACCAAGCTATGGCTGCGGGGTTGTTGTCTCATATCGGAAATAAAGATAAAGATAAAGAATACCTTGGAGCACGGAATAGCCGTTTCATGTTATTCCCTGGTTCGGGGATTGCTAAAACCAGTCCCAAGTGGTTGATGGTTGCAGAATTGGTTGATACCTCACGGTTATTTGGACGGATGGGGGCTAAGATTGAACCTCAATGGCTTGAATCATTGGCTGGTCATTTAATCAAACGTAACTACAGCGAACCCCACTGGTCGAAGAAGCAAGGCACCGTGCAGGCATTTGAGAATGTTGTTTTATATGGCTTACCCTTAGTCACAAAACGCCGGGTCGCATACAGTCAGATTGATCCTGTCATCAGTCGCGCGATTTTTATTCGTGAAGCACTCGTTAATCAAGATACCAAGCTTAAAGATGATTTTCTAATTGAAAACCAGCTAGAAGTTGACGAAATTAGAGGGTTAGAGGATAAAATCCGCCGTCGTGATCTGCTTGTAGACGAAGAGGCACTGGTCGATTTTTATGCTGAGCATATCCCTTCGCACGTCTGCAGTGAGGCAAGCTTTAAAAAATGGTGGAGCAAAGCGCGTAATAATACACCTGATTTACTGTCCTATTCAAAGCAAATGTTGCTTAAAAATTCGCCGGTAAAAGCGCATGAAATTGATTTCCCTGAAACGTGGCGACAGGGTAATTTGACCCTAAGACTGGATTATCATTTTAACCCAACTGACATTGATGATGGGGTAAGTCTGTTAGTGCCATTGTCACTGCTAAATCAACTGTCTACTAGCGGTTTTGATTGGCTAGTACCCGGGTTACGCCATGAACTTATTATTACCTTAATTAAATCACTACCCAAACGCCTTAGACGTAATTTTGTGCCTGCTCCTAACTATGCTCAAGCGTGTTTAGCGGACATTTTACCCATAGATGATAAGGGGCGAGCTGTGGGGTTTTTAAATGCATTGACCCTCAAGCTAAAGCGTATGACAGGTGTTGAGGTCACAGCCGAAGATTGGCAAATCGATACATTACCGTCGCATCTTCGTTTTAATTTTAAAGTTTTAGATGAACATAATAAACTATTCAAGCAGGGTCGAGATCTACATGGTTTACAGCATGAGCTGCAAAGTAAGGTTAAGCAGAGTTTAAGTAGCATCGCCAAACCCGGCTTAGAAAAATCAGGTCTAACAAAATGGGATTTTGATGCGCTACCCGAAGAGTACGAGAGTAAACAAAGTGGCTTTAATGTTAAGGCGTATCCGGCGCTAGTCGCGCAAAAGCACTCTGTGGCAATTAAGTTATTCGACAAGCCTTATATGGCGCAATCATCACATCAGCTTGGTCTAAGGCAATTAATATTGATATCAATCCCATCACCGATAAAATATTTGCATGAAAAGCTCCCCAATAAAGCAAAGCTAGGCTTGTATTTTAACCCTTTCGGCAAAATCACAGCCCTTATTGATGATGTTATTGCTGCAGCGATAGATGAACTGGTTACTCAATTTCAGTTACAAAATGGCAATATACGCACGCCCGAACCCTTCGAAAAGTGTAGTGTTTTTGTGCGCAGTGAAATCAACGATCGGGTATTAGAAATTGCGCAAAAAGTTGAAATAGGTTTAACAAAGGCACACCAGATTAAGAAAAAAATGAAGGGTAACGTCCCCATGAGTATGATCAATGCGTATGGCGACATTAAACAACATCTAGATAGCTTGGTATTTGGCGGTTTTACCAGCGAGATAGGAGCGGGGCGCTTAAATGATTGGCAACGTTATATCGAAGGCATTGCTCGGCGTATTGAAAAACTGCCGATTGATCCAACGAAAGACAGGCTTCACCAGCTGAATGTTGAAAAAGTGCAGCAAGCGTACGCAAAGCAGTTAAATAAAGTGCCAGCAGGTGTACCTGTGCCTGATGCGCTAGCTGAAGTACGTTGGATGATCGAAGAATTACGGGTGTCGTTTTTTGCCCAACAATTAGGTACGGCTATGCCTATTTCAACGAAGCGCATCATCAATCAACTCGAAACAGTGAGCTAATAAGAAGAGCAAACAACAGATTAAACGACTTGGTTTGCATAAAGTCCGTTGACTTTGCTTTAACGGCACCCTATAAACACAGAGTAGGCAATAAACTAGGATGGAATTTTGATGTTAGGCTACAACGACAAACGTAATTTTTTTCGTATGATGGTGAACTCAGCGTGCGAAATAGTGGTTAACGACGATGAGTCGAGTCGTACATTACCAGCGGTATGCAAGGATATAAGCGCAACTGGTATGTCATTCGAAGTAGATGAACAATCGGTAGAAATTGGTACTCTGGTCGATGTGTATATAGAATCGACCAATAGCCAAATCCCGTCCTTATCCGCTAAAGGCAGGGTAGTGCGATCTGAATGCAGTGAAGATAAAACCTGTATTATCGGTGTTGAAATAACCGAGATGAATTAACAGGCCTTATATTAAAAAGAGGCGTCAGGCTATTTTCAAGGTTTGTGTATTGCGCCGAGCAAAAAGACGTAATGTCTAGTGCGCAGCGCAGGTTAATGTATTTAAAGTACCTTGCAAATTAGGCCTTTCAAATAGAACCCTTCGGGATAGTTTGTGGATACCGGATGATCAGGCGCCTGAGAAAGACGTTGTATTATCTGTACCTCACGACCTGCATCTAACGCTGCATCTGCGACGACCTTCTGAAATAAATCAAATGGCATTAAGCCAGAGCAACTAAAAGTGGCCAGGATCCCACCTGGTTGCATAATTTGCATCGCCAGCATATTAATGTCTTTATAGCCTCGACAGGCTCGGTTTAAAGATGCTTTTGAGTCAACAAACTTAGGAGGATCAAGTATGATCTGTGAGAAATGTCGTCCTTCGGCCTTGTAATCACGTAGTGCTTGAAACACATCTTGATTTTTGAATTCACATTTGCTGATATCTAAATCATTAATTTCAACGTTACGTCTGGCCGTCTCCAATGCTAAATCAGAAACATCTAAACTAGTCACACTGCGCGCACCGGCCGCTAGGGCATAGCTACCAAACGTGCCTGTGTAACAGAAACAGTTCAATACATCTCTGTCGTTAGCATATTGTGCGGCAATCGCGCGATTGTCACGTTGGTCTAAATAGAAGCCGGTTTTATGACCAAGTTTTACATTAACAATTATTTTAACCCCATTTTCTTCGATGATGACCTCATCAGGGATGTCACCACTCAATACTTGGGCAATTTCCTCTAACCCTTCTTTTTTACGCACTGCGACATCGCTTCGTTCATAAATAGCATGTTGCGGAAATTGCGATTTCAATGCCCAGACGATTTTATCTCTGTGCTTGTCGGCGCCAGCTGAGAGCAACTGACAGACGATGACTTTATTATAGATATCTATCGTTACCCCTGGTAACCCATCAGATTCCGCAGCGATTAATCGGTAACCGGTTAAATCGTGCCGCCGAATCAATTCTTCTCTAGAAAATTGTGCTTTTGCAATACGACGCTGAAAAAAACCGTTGTCGACACTTTCATTTTGCTCAAACGTCCATATTCTAACTTGTATCTGAGAATGCGGTGAATAGGCACCGCGACCGAGCCAAAGGTCATCATGACTATAAACATCGACAGTATCGCCAAGATTCAAGCGGCCTTTTGCACTTTCAATTGCACTGGCGAAAATCCAAGGGTGACGGCGTAGCAGCGATTTTTCTCGCCCGGGGTGTAATGTAACGCGTGATGACATAGTGTGGTGGTTTCCAACAAACAGAATTAAATAGGTGAACGTGGGACAGACTTTTGCCTTCGAGCATCAAATTGAACAAGACATTCAATGGAGAATTCATGCAATTTATTGATTATCAAGAAAGTACAGCAACAGACACGCTTTTTATTAATGATACAACAAAACCTGTGCTCAAGCATGGGCAAGTGTTGTTAAAGGTGCATAGCTTTGGCATAAACCGCGCTGATACCTTGCAGCGTCAAGGAAAGTATCCTGCGCCGAGAGGCGAAAGTCCTATATTGGGCCTTGAGGTGTCAGGCGAAATTGTTGAAATTTACGCCGATGACGATAACTCACCATCTCGGTGGAGTATCGGTGATGAAGTGTTTGCCCTGGTCGCCGGTGGTGGCTATGCCGAATACGTCGCGGTCAATGCCACACATCTTATGTCAAGGCCTAAAAATGTTGATATGCCTAGTGCAGCTGGTATTGCTGAGGTTTTTTTAACGGCTTACCAAAGCTTATTTCAAGTGGCTGGATTGAAACCTCAGCAGCGTGTGTTGATACATGCAGGGGCAAGTGGGGTCGGTCTCGCTGCCATTCAATTGGCAAAAGCGCATGGATGTCATGTGAGTGTTACGGCATCAAGTGAGAAGAAATTAGCCATATGCGAAAAGTACGGTGCTGACCGACTGATAAATTATAAAGAACAAAACTTTGCTGAGTGCTTTGAGCAAGGCGTCGTGGATGTCATCATTGATTTTGTCGGCGGAGATTACGTCAATCGTAATCTGCGTATTTTGAATATCGATGGGACCATAGTTTACCTTGCTATGCTTGCAGGACGATATGCAGACAAGCTCGATATGGCGCTGATGTTAGCTAAGCGAGCAACGATTACCGGTTCGACATTACGCAGTCGCAGCGATGAATATAAAACCGTATTAATTAAAGATTTTTCGGAACGCTTTTTTGCGGATTTAGAAAATGGTGCTCTGCGTCCTGTCATTGATACTCAATATGGCGTTAGCGATATTACCACCGCCCATCAACGGCTTGAGCAAAACGACAGTATGGGGAAAATTATAGTTTCTTGGTAAATATACTGAAACATAAAGGTGGCTAGGGGAGATTATCACCCTAGCCAGATTTGAACTACCTCTGTAACAGCACACTAAACTCTTGTTTGGATACATAGCCATCTTTGTCGCCGTCTAAGTCATTAAAGATAGCGGCAAGGGTGGTATCAATGCTCGCTTCTTTAGCGCTAAGCATATTGTCTTCATTAACATCCAAGGCTGCAAAAATGTCAGTAGCGGCAAATGCACTTGCTGATGTCAACGCTATTAAGCCTGCAATCACTGTTTTTTTCATTTGGTTCTCCTGATACTTTATTTGTTAGTGTTACTTTGTTCGTTTAGACGCTAATACTATTCGAACCATCTGACTAATTTTCCAATTCACTCGCTGTAAGGTATCCGTCTTTGTTAATATCGAGCTCTGCGAATACCGATGATAAAGCTGCATCTGATGAGGCTTCTTCTAGGCTGATACGGTCATCGTTATCAGTATCTAGCGCATCCATTAAATCTTCTTGGGCGTAGACTGTTCCAGAGGCCAGAAATAGGCCGGTAATTACAATTAACGTTTTCATAATGTCGATTCCTTATGGCTAAACAAAATTAGCTAGGTTGTCGTTGTTAAGCCAATTTCACGCTTTGCGTTTTTATTAAGGCATAACAAATTTGACGAGCAATATTACTCAAATATTCATATTAAATGGCAGCGTACGTAAACGTCACTATTCAGATGTTGAATACAATTCAGGTATTACATGGATTATGCCAAAGTTAAAAAGTACATTATATTCAATGGTTTGGGATGATCTTGGAGAGAAAAGCTGTAAACTAAAGACTATATAATAAGGTATATGTGTGGATACGATTACACTTAACGGTTAGTGATATAAAAGGTATTATTAATCAGTGGCTTAAGGCGAAGCTAATTAGTTACGCGTAGCGAAAAAGCGACAATATACATAATAATAGAGCGTTATCGTATGCATAATGTCACTTGCTCAGTGCACGCGGAGTGCCTACCTAGCCTTTAGGTAGATTACTGATCCACATCGTTTGATAAGGTGCCAACACTATACTGCTTTGTGAAGCATATATCGGCTGTTGCGTCATTAGGTCTAACCACTGGTCAGTACCTACCAAATTGATGTCGCTTAGATGGATTTCTTGAGGTTCATCACTGATATTACTCAAGCAAAAAATACTTTGTCTTCGGTCGATGCTTTGACGCCAAAAACCGAAAATATGATTACCTAGCTGTAAAGTGAACTGTGTTGCATTAGGGTGAAAGGCAACTTGTCGCCGCCTGATTGTTAATAACTCACCTATGGCTTTTAATACGCGATGATGTTGGGAGTAAGGTGAAGCCAGTTGCTCTTGCAGTTCCCCATACTGCCACTTATGACGGTTTATCGCGCGGTTATGACTGGTGTTTTTTACTCGTTCATAATCATTACCTGTTGCTAACAAACTGTGAATATAGATCCCCGGGATCCCTTCGAGTCCCAGCATAATGGCATGGGCACAGATAAAACGCTGGAAACCCCATTTATCGGTACCTTTTGTTGTCCCTTGTAACGCATCATATAACGCAATATTTATTTCATACGCTTTTTGCTGGCCATTTTCCGACGCTCGCCAGGATACTCGGCCACCGAAATTTTGCATAGTATTAACCAATACGGTGAGCTCTTCGTCTGCTAGTAGTCCTTCTGCAGGTCGCAGGCCTATGCCGTCATGAGAGGCGATAAAATTGAAGTAAGTGGTGCCGTTCTGGGCTGGGGGCATGCTCATAAGCCAGGATTTTAAGTAATGACAGTCGCCAGTGATAAGGGTATTGACCAATAATGGCGGAAGCGAGAAGTTGTATATAGCGTGTGCTTCGTTGGCGTTACCTAAATAGGCTAAATTTTCGCGATTGGGGATATTGGTTTCAGTGATGATGATCACGTCTGACTGTGCGTGCTCTATTAGGGTACGCAATAACCTAACGACTTCATGGGTTTGCTCTAAGTTAATACAATTAGTGCCAATTTTTTTCCACAAAAATGCCACGGCATCTAGACGGAACAATCGAACGCCGTTGTCTAAGTACTGACGAATAATAGAGACAAAGGTTTGTAATACCTTTGGATTGCGAAAATCAAAGTCAACCTGATCGTGACTAAACGTACACCAAACGTGTTGCATGCCTGTGGCGGTCTCAGTTTCACGCAACAAAGGAGATGTACGTGGTCGCACTACATTTGATAAATCTTCGTCAGGACTCGCGGTGTAAAAAAAGTCGCTGCCTAATCCTTCACCCTTAATGAAATTATCGAACCACGCACTTCTTGCAGAACAATGATTGATGACGACATCTGACATCAATCTAAAGTCAGTTGCGATGCGCTTTATATCTACCCAGTCTCCTAATGACTCATTGACACTGGAGTAATCGATGACTGAAAAACCATCGTCTGAGCTGTAGGGAAAAAAAGGCAAAATATGTACGCTGTTCAAATTATCAATACAGCGTTCGTTAAGAAACTTATGTAACGTCTTTAACGGCTTAACGCCGGCTTCTTCAATTGAGTCACCGTAGGTTATCAGCACAGCGTCTTGCTGAGTCCAGTTGTTGTGGTGACGCAGGGGAGGAGGGATATCTTGATTTTCACTTAGTCCCATGGTCGACAAAAGAGCCTGAGCAAGCGCTTGATAACTTAGGGGTAATTCGACGTCATTATAAATGACGGCTAAGTGATGTTCGACTAACTCGGTTAGCTGGTTGTATGTACTTTGCATTACGTCACCATTGTTTGTGTTAGCGCTAAAGGGTATTTTTACATTCGTTATAGTCTTGTTCAACAGCGTTTTTCAGACGCTCGAGTACATTTGGCATGGCACTGATGACTCTATTCCAACTGGGAATAAAAGGTGTTTCCATTGGGTTATCTAAGAAGCTCTCACCTGCCTTCATAATGTTTTGGGCAAATAATTCAACTGCTTTTTCTTCATTGTGAATATCTAACGTGAGGCCATTCATAATGGCATCGTTGTGGTAGGTTTCAACGAAGTCTAACGCAATACGGTAGTAAGTCGCTTTAATCGAGCGAAAGGTCTCGGTGTTAAATGTTTCTCCCTGGGTCGCAAGTTTTCTAAACATCGCCTTAGTGATATCAATCGACATCTTAGATAGCCCACCTGCATCGTTGTCAGCAGAGAGGTCTTGATGTTTATGATCGTATGTTTTTGCGATATCCGCCTGACATAAACGATTATTAGAATAGTTACGATGCATTTCCGATAACACACCAATCTCCAGGCCCCAGTCACTGGGAATACGAATATCACTTAGTACATCCCGTCTAAACGAAAACTCCCCCGCTAGGGGGTAGCGGAAGCTGTCCATAAATTCCAGATAGTCAGTATTGCCAATAACTCGCTTGAGTGCGCGTAACATAGGCGTGACTAATAAACGAGACACTCGGCCATTAATTTTACCGTTGGCGACCCGGGCGTAATAACCCTTACAAAATTCATAGTTAAATTGTGGATTGGCAACCGGATAAATAAGTCGAGCCAGTAAGCTACGATCGTAAGTTAAAATGTCACAGTCATGAAGAGCGACTGATTCAGCAGTGCCTGTGGCCAAAATATAGCCCATGCAATACCAAACATTACGACCTTTACCCAACTCCTTCGGCGCTAAGCCTAAAGCAGCCAATTCGTTATCAAGGGCTTTTAGGCGAGGGCCGTCGTTCCACAGTATGCGATGGTTTTGGCCTAACTTATCGAAAAAAGTTAAGGCGTGTTTATATTGTGCTTTATCTGCGCGATCGAGTCCGATAACCACTTGAGATAGGTAAGGCACTTTAGCTATTTCAGATACTATATGGGGTAGTGCTTCGCCTTCAAGTTCGGAAAATAGCGAGGGTAGGATAAGCGCCATGGGGCGACGACGAGCGAAACTAACCAACTCCTTCTCTAGATCCTCAACTGGACGTTCAGAAAGGTTATGCAAAGTTGTAATGATGCCATTTTGATAAAAATCAGCCATAGTGATTCCTTTAGTTCTCGGATTTAAATGATGTACAATTTTGTAAATTTAACATTCACGGATCAATATTTTGCTTAAGCATTCGCTCCAACCTGATGGACCCATCAGCGTGCTGTCATAAATACCTGAGGTGCGTGTTAAAGTCGGGAAATTGTGAGTGGGAGATTTGATGCGTACGGCAATATCGCTCGCTTCCAACATAGCAACGTCGTTATTACTGTCGCCAAGGGCAATACTGACAGTCGCACGGAGGCCAAGTTGACGTTGATATGCATCGACTAACCAAATTAATGCCAGTCCTTTGTCACACTGACCAGACACCCCGAGAAATCGCCCACCTTGTAAAACGTTGGCCCCTAATTGTTGCAACTGAGCAATAAACAGCGTTTTGCGTTCTAGCGTACCAAGCCATTTAACCGGCTCGCTGTATAATCGTGTATTTGCTAATCGGGCACTTTTTTCATCTAGGCCGGTGTATTGAATGACGTCCTGATTACTCATGTTAGAGAACTGCAAAAACTCACTATCAAATTCAGAAAACAATTTTGAAATCAGGTCCAACCAGTGGGGACGAGGTCGCACAAACTCCTTAACCCAGTATCCAGGTTTTTCGATGCAACCTTCTGGTCTCGTATGGAACAGATGTTGCGGTAAATAAATCGCCGCACCATTTTCAACGATACAAGGGCCACTGAGTTGCAGTTCGGCCATAAGTACATCAAGTTCAGCCTTGGTTTTACTGGTAGCAGGAATGACGGGGACGTGCTTACTTTTTAGGGTGTTCAGCATATCTAGGGCTGGGGAGTAATCATAGTTGTCGTGATCCAACAATGTGCCATCCATATCAGTAAAGACTAAAACCTGTTTAAGCATAAGTACTCCTGATTTGTTGGTCGGAAATTCTGCGCTGACTATTTAAGGTAAATACCACATCACACTTATTTTCTAACGTTTCTAAAGCGTGCTGCGTAAGGCGTTGATAATATTGTATGAAAGCCTGCACTTGCTCATCCGTCATAACGCCAGTCTCAGGATTATCTGATTTAGCGGGAAGCGAATGACGTAATTTTTGTTCTTGCTCTAAACGCCAAGCATATACACAGTCAAATGATGGTGCTTTTAACATTATCCAATAATCCATGAACGAATATAGTGGGGCATAGTGTTGCTCCAATTGACGATTGACAAACTTGCGCCAGACGCCAGTTTCGTCCTGCTCGTGCTCTAGTGCATTTACTGCATTGAGCAGCTGATTGTCATTTTGCGGATCTACCCCCCAACACCAACCCTCGAAAATAACCACATCAACAGGCTTGGTTATCGTCTGCCATTCTTGCCTAGGAGCCGGGTTATCAGTGGCTTTATTAAAACGGGGAATAGACACCTGATCAGCGCTTGCACGTAGTTGTTCCAATACTCGTGCTGCTTGGATCATATCGTGGGTCCCGGGTACTCCTCGAGTCTGAAAAAGAGGATGCACCTTCACCGCAATGGCGCTCCGTTTTGATTGGTCAAAATAAAAGTCATCTAACGACATAACAACTACATGCAAATCATATTGCTGGCTAAGATAAGCGCATAAAAAGTCCGATAAAGTTGATTTACCAGAGCCTTGGCATCCATTAATGCCTAAAAAATAGGGCTTTCCTGCACCTTTTTGGTGCTTACTAATATTGTCTGCTAAGGGGATGTACCATTTTCTTGCATCATGTAAAAAATCCTTGCTTAACTTATGTTTATCAGCAAATTCGGTCAACATATTCATGTTTATTCCCCTGTTTTGCACCAATATTGTTATGTTTTGTTTCGGGTGAAAACCGCCCGATAGCAATACTTAATACAACATGTATGCCAATCACTAAATCACGTCGGTAGTACTGCAATTATTGTTTCCTCACATTCTAAATTTACTGCCTCCTGAAATAGAAATTCATATTTACTGACAACTATCTACTGGGTTTTAGTAAGCAACAAATAGCCTTGGGTATGCAAAGTATGGTAAAAATGTACTGTGGTTTAACTCCGAGCCTATACACCTAACTCACAAGACAGGGTGTGCAGGCCGCGATGTGCATTCAATGTTGAATGTACTATTGCCAGGGTTGCGAGAGAAATCGGACAGCCTCCCCGTAAGTGTTACGTAAATAAGGCGTAGCAACTTCAATTTGGAAAGGTGTTAGTGAATATGTTGCAAGATAAGTTCGGCCGTCGATTTCATTATCTGCGGTTATCAATTACTGATGTGTGCAATTTTAGTTGTGAGTATTGTTTGCCTGATGGCTATCAATGCGACACCGACCGAGACTTTTTGTCTCTCGAAGAAATTACCCATATAGCGAGTGCTTTTGCCCAACTTGGCACCAGCAAAATTCGTATTACTGGTGGAGAGCCGTCTCTACGTAAAGATCTGCCTCAAGTAATACAAGCCTGCGCAAATACCCAAGGCATCAAACATGTTGCCATGACGACCAATGGTTATAAATTACCAGATCACATAGATAGTTGGGTCGAAGCGGGCCTAACATCTATGAACATAAGTATCGATAGTTTAGACCCCCGTATGTTCGCCTCAATTACCGGTCACGATAAACTGGACGTTATTTTACGCGGTATCGACAGAGCGATCGAGTTAGGGATAACCGTCAAGGTAAATGCTGTTCTTATGCGTCACTTTAATCAAGGTGAATTGAAAACCTTTCTTAATTGGCTCAAAACGACTCCCTTAACGTTGCGTTTTATCGAGCTTATGCAAACGGGTGACAACCAGTTGTTTTTTGATAAAAATCATACTTCTGGTCAACCAATTAAAGATCAACTTATTGCGGATGGCTGGCAACAAATTGTGCGCGATAAAACAGCGGGCCCTGCCCAAGAGTTTTCTCATCCTGATTATCAGGGGCGTATCGGACTTATTATGCCGTACAGTAAGGATTTCTGTGCTACGTGTAATCGTTTACGTATCTCCGCGTTGGGTAAACTGCACTTATGCTTATTTAGCGATCAGGGTTTAGATATTCGTCAATTTATTGCGGATGGCGATACCCAACGATTACAAGATGAATTAAGCACATTACTGGGTGACAAAAAATCGACCCATTTTCTGCATGACGGCTATACGGGTGCGACTAAACATCTCGCGATGTTAGGTGGTTAACTTTGATGGTCGAGCAAACGTCAAATCGACCTGAAACTAATGTAGTTGGCTTGGTGTTAGCGGGCGGATTGTCGTCACGCATGGGGACTGACAAAAGTAAACTGCGTTTCACCCATAATGATATATCCCTATTGCACCACGCGACCCAACTATTACATCAAGTGGGCCTTGATACCGTATTAATCAGTGGCTCTGAGCCACAACATATTCAAGATGAGTTTAAGGGATGTGGTCCATTAGGAGGCATCCATGCTGGATTTAATTACATCAAGCATAATCACCACCGCGCTAGCGCGATGTTTGTATTGCCTGTGGATATGCCAAATTTATCATCGAGTACGTTAATGTCTCTGGTGAAAGCTGGGATACAAAGTAATGAAATAGTTCATTTCGAGGCTTGGAATCTACCCATGTGCATTCCCCTACATGAGGACATTTTCGCGTATTTAAACAATACGTTAGATCAGGGAGCATTTTTTTCGTTGCACAGTTTACTGCGAGTATTTAACGCTCAATCGATACCACTAGTAACAGGTATCGACTGCAACGAGTTTGATAATATTAATCTTCCGGCTCAGTGGGAAGATTTGAATCGCTCATTTAATACGAAGCGATGACATAATATTTACCTTAGGTACCGTCACTTTATAACATTCAGGCGCAGGCAGTATCCACAAGCTTGCAAATAATTATTAGCCGCGTCGTTAATGACGCTATAACGAAGGAATTTCATGGCACATTCTTCTATTTCAAATACAGTTCCCCTGAACATCGCTGTATTAACGGTATCAGACACCCGTGACGAAGAGACTGATACCTCAGGTGCGTACTTAGTGAATGCTCTGCAAAGTGATGGTCACAGCCTCGTGGAGAAGTGTATTGTCAAAGATGACAAATATCAGCTTAGAGCAACCGTCTCAAATTGGATTGCATCTTCCAACGTTCAAGTTGTGTTAGTTACCGGGGGGACAGGATTCACGGCTCGCGATACTACCCCTGAAGCCTTGTCAGTGTTGTTTGATAAAGAGATAGAGGGATTTGGTGAACTATTTAGATATATTTCCTACACCGAAATAGGGACGTCTACTGTTCAATCTCGTGCAATCGGTGGTATGGCAAATGGCACCGCAATTTTTTGCATGCCAGGTTCAACAGGAGCCTGTCGTACCGCGTGGAATGGAATATTACAGCAACAGCTCAACGCTGGGTATAAGCCATGCAATTTTATTGTGCATTTGAAAGATACAAATTTAGCGCCGTGTGACAGCAGAGGTTAATTAATGACAAGTCAGAATACTTTATCCCACGTCAATCAGCACGGCGAAGCCAATATGGTAGATGTGACCGATAAAAATGTAACGCAACGAGTAGCATATGCCGAAGGCCGGGTATACATGTCAGCCCAAACGTTAGCGCTGATAAATAATAAACAGCATGCCAAAGGAGATGTATTTGCTGTTGCGCGAATAGCAGGCATTCAAGGAGCGAAAAAATGCAGTGATCTGATCCCCTTGTGTCACCCACTTATGCTAACTAAAGTTCAAATTGATTTTACGACACTTGATGACAACAGTGGTATTGGAATTACCGCTATGTGTAAACTTGCCGGCCAAACTGGGGTAGAAATGGAAGCACTAACCGCGGTGTCAGTGGCAGCGTTAACGTTATTTGATATGTGTAAAGCAGTTGACCCAGGCATGGTCATTGGCGGCATTAAGGTATTAGAAAAACAAGGTGGCAAGAGTGGTCATTGGCAACGCAAAGAGGAGCAAAACACATGATAAATGTGCTGTTTTTCGGGCAGTTAAAAGAACAACTGCAAACAGGTCAGTTATCAATCGAGTTACCGGTAAACGATGTTAAAGCATTAAAAACCGCCCTTGGACAACGCGGGGTACTTTGGCAGGAATGTTTATCTGGTGCGTCCACCCTAGTGGCGATTAATCAAACTATAGGCAGTGATAAAAGCACTATTAATGACGGAGACGAGGTGGCCTTCTTCCCGCCTGTTACGGGAGGTTGATTCATGCAGGATATAATTGATGTACAAACTGACGATTTTGACCAAAACGCACTTTATAATGCCCTAAGACAAGATAGCGCCAGTCAAGGCGCAATTGTTACCTTTAGCGGATTAGTACGTGACTTCAATCAAGGCCACGCTATCGGTGGACTATTTTTAGAACATTATCCGGCCATGACCATGCATAGTTTGACTAATATCGTGGGACAAGCACGCCAACGTTGGACACTCGGCAAAATAATCGTTATTCATAGAGTTGGACATTTAGCCCAAGGTGATCAAATAGTCTTTGTGGGTGTCACATCAGCCCACCGCAAAGATGCATTCGATGGTGCGCAGTTTATAATGGATCATTTAAAAACAGAGGCTCCATTTTGGAAAAAAGAAACCACAGAGTGCGGCCCAAGATGGGTTGAGGCCAATCCGAATGATGAAAAGGCCCGGGCAAAGTGGGGGAATGATGACTAAATTTATAAAGTTAATCGTCATCGTGTGCGGGGTGTTTATGAGCGCCTGGGTTAATGCTGAGGTGAAGATTGCTGTAGCTGCAAACTTTAAACCGACGTTAGAACTATTAGTAGCTGCGTATAAAGCTCAGCAACCTAGTGTTGATATTAGTGTGTCGACCGCATCGACGGGAGTTTTATATGCCCAATTGGAACGTGGCGCGCCTTTCGATTTATTTTTATCTGCCGACAGTGAGCGCCCCAAACGCCTTGAAAAAAGTTATCTAATTGAACCCAAAACACGTAAGAACTATGCATTAGGTCAGCTTGTTTTATGGGCGAAAGGGCAATCAGCAGTTAATCAAAATAACCTTAATTCCCTAGGCGGAAAATTGGCAATCGCCAATCCTACGTTAGCGCCCTTTGGTTTAGCGGCAAAGCAAACGTTACACAATTTAGGCGTTTATGATCGCCTGAAAGACCAAATAGTGATGGGCAATAATGTTTCACAAGTTGCACATTATGTACAAACGGGCGCAGCGAAAGCAGGCTTTGTCGCTCTGAGCCAAGTACTCAATAAACAAGGAGGGCTTAAAGACTATTGGTTAATCCCAAGTCAACTTTATACTCCGATCAACCAGCAAATGGTGGTTATAAAACAAGCTCAGCGCAGCCAACAGGAAACCGATGAGGTGATGGCCTTTTATCGTTTTATTCTCAGCTCAAGTGGTCAACGCATCATTATTCAACATGGCTACCAAAGTGCCGAAATTCAAATTATTCCACGGATGAGGCCCGATGCTGAATAGCCTTTCAAACAATGAAATCTGGCTCGCGACCCTACTTACTCTAAAGCTGGCAACACTTACGACTTTGATATTACTCATTCTTGCAATTCCATTGGGATGGTGGTTGAGCCAATCGAAAAATAAACTCAAACCCGTTATCGAAGCATGTATTACCTTGCCACTTATCTTACCGCCCACTGTTCTGGGCTTTTATTTGTTGATCCTATTTTCGCCGCAAAACCCGGTGGGGCATGCATGGTTTTCGCTGTTTGATAGCACACTCGTTTTTTCATTCTACGGCTTATTGTTTGGCTCCATTGTTTATAGTTTACCCTTCATGGTGCAACCGGTGCGAGACGCCTTTGTTAAGATTGACCGTGATTTGCTCGATGCAAGCAATACCATGGGGGCAAGCTTTGCTCAAACCTTTCGTTATATCGTATTGCCCTTGAGTAAACATGGCATCACCACAGGCTGTATTTTGGCATTTGCCCATACGGTTGGTGAGTTCGGCGTGGTATTACTAATAGGAGGTAACATTGAAAGTGAAACACGAGTGCTTTCCATACTACTTTACGATTTAATTGAAACAAACCAGATGGACTCAGCAAACCAAGTTGCAGTGACGCTCGTATTTTTTGCTTTTTTGGTATTGTTGTCTTTAAGTATGTTACGACGTAGGGAAAATATTTAATCTTCGTGATAACTCTGTGAATAAACTGCCGGAAAATGTGCACTGGTCTTTATTAACGCAAAGAGAGCCCATTCATGAAGGTTTATTTATCAATCATCTTAAGTTGTATGCTGCTTTACTCAACAGCCTATAGTGCTGAGGCAACACGTCAGCATACAATTCAATTAAGCTCAAAAAACAAACATACTACACTATTGGAAATATACTCTTCACAGGGCTGTAGCAGTTGTCCTCCGGCACAAAGGTGGGTTAATCAATATGAAAATAATCCTGCATTGTGGAAAACCATTGTTCCTGTTGTTTTCCATGTGGACTATTGGGATCAGTTAGGTTGGCGAGATCCTTTTGCATCCAAAAAATTTAGCCAACGTCAGCAAGAATATCGCCGTAAAAATAAAGTGAATTCCGTTTATACACCTGGCTTCGTGGTGGAAGGTCGTGAATGGAAAGGCTGGTTCAGCGGAAAGCCATTACCATTAATAAACGCACATCATGTAGGTCAGCTTGATGTGAGTATCGATAAAAGTGTCCTTAAATTAACTTATCAAAGAGATGAGCTAATGAATGACAACAAAGATCCGCTTATTTATAACATCGCCTTGTTGGGTATAGGTATTTCAACTCAGGTTAACAAGGGGGAGAATGCAGGCAAAACGCTAAAAGAAAACTTTATCGTGTTGGCTCACCAACAGACGAGCTACGCCCGAGATTTGCCAGTTCGTTTAGTGTGGGATAAAACCCAGATCCACGCCCAAAGTTATGGAATAGCAATTTGGATTACCGACGAATCACTTACTCCATTACAAGTCGTTGCTGGAGACATCCCCAAAGACTGGGTAATAGAGTAACTAAAGAGAGAATAGACACTCCCAAGATAAACCTGTTTATACCTCTCAGTAACTAGTGTTTATCTTGAGCGAGACGCGTATCGGCGCAGTATTACTTTGTTTTTTTAGCTGTTTATTCGTCATTACCACAGTCGTCCTGACACTCACCGTATAAGTAAAGACTATGATGGATCAGGGTCATGCTGTGTCGCTTGGCTACTTCTTCTTGACGCTTTTCTATTACGTCATCTTCAAACTCAACGACTTTACCGCAATTTAAACAGACTAAATGATCGTGATGCTTTTTGTGGCTGATTTCGAAAACAGATTTACCCCCTTCAAAATGATGACGGTTTAAAATACCTGCGTCATCAAATTGGTTTAAAACTCGATAAACAGTCGCTAATCCAATCTCTTCATCTTGCTCAATAAGGATCTTGTAAACATCTTCAGCGCTGATATGTTGATTGTTAGGATCTTGTAGTATTTCAAGAATTTTGAGTCTAGGCAGGGTGACTTTTAATCCCGCTTTTTTGAGTTCTTTATTTTGGTCCATGGATCCAACTTAACATTTGATGTAAACAACATAATCGTAAACTGTACCGATTAAAACGTCGGTGATCCAGTCATATCATCGCTTACTTAATTAACAATTCATTAAAATGACGTTTAACCATAAATGGTTAACTGAACTGATCGAAAAACGCCATTTTACTTGTAAACTCTACATAAAAAAGGAGCTAACGCTCCTTCAAGTTGAAAGGTATTCAACTATTCGATTTACTGTAGTTCGGCTAAACACATTTCTTCGTGAATCTGCTTACACCAGGACTTGACTCGGCTTTCTGTTAACTCGGGTTGACGGTCTTCATCAATACCAAGACCAACAAAATGATCGTCATCTGCCATGCCTTTTGACGCTTCGAAATCATAGCCATCTGTCGACCATTGACCTATCAGGATAGCGCCTTTTGCTTCTACTATATCTCGTACCATGCCCATGGCATCCAGAAAGTATTCAGCATAATCTTCTTGGTCGCCACAGCCAAATATGGCTACTAACTTATCGGCAAAGTCTATTTCTTCTAGCTCAGGGAAAAAATCATCCCAATCACATTGCGCTTCGCCATAATACCAAGTCGGAATACCAAACATGAGCAAGTCAAATTCGGCTATATCTTCTTTACTGCTTTTCGCAATATCATGTACATCAATCAGGCTTTTGCCCAACTCTTTTTGGATCATCTTCGCAATATGCTCAGTGTTACCCGTGTCACTACCAAAAAATAGGCCTACGCTTGCCATTGTGTGGGATACCTCAAAATCTAGTTATATAAGTCTGGTGTCTCACCAGTGCTACTAATTAGCTTGCCAAAAAAACTGCACGACACCTTTAAAAACAAAGCCTGCGGCACCTAAAAACAAGACTAAATAAACAACAACTCTGCCTATCATAGGCACGCTATTCTTTTTTAAAACATCATGTACTGCAAAGCCCATGAGTAAGAATAAACCAACCAAGGCCAAATCCAAGGCAATGGCTTCAATTTGTTCATAATATTCGCTTAACATGGGAACTCACTACATTTCATTGCGGCGTTACTTTAGCATATTGTGACAAGGTTGAAAAAACCTAATTTAGTAAAAATGTACGTATATGCTTAGCACAATCTTTAGGTTTTTCAGCGTGTAACCAATGACCAGTGCCGCGTATAACCCGTACTCGACTAGCGGGGAATAATTCCATCGTTTGTTTGGTATATTCAGGCTGCAGATAATCAGACAATTCGCCCTTTAAAAACAGCACAGGTTTGATATAGCTGTGAGCACTTTCTAAGGCTTTGGATAAACGATTATACTCCCGATAGAGTAAATCTAGGTTAAAGCGCCAGTGCCATGTATTACTTACACTATCTTGATACAAGCCCTTTAACAAAAACTGTTTTACTGATGGTTCAGTGAGATATTCACTCATCATACTATCCGCATCACTGCGCTGATGGACCTGATTTAGTTTTACATTACGTAACGACTTAAAAACATTTTCGTGTCTTGGCTCATAATTAACCGGGGCGATATCTAGTACCACTAGCGAGCGAACCAAGTCGTTATGTTCTAAAGCAATTTGCATGGCGACTTTGCCACCGAGTGAATGGCCAACAATACTTACCTCAGTAATTTTTAATTCAATCAGAAGCTCGGTTACAGATTCCGCGTAACGTGTAAAACTGAATTGAGTGGAATGCTGAGATTTTCCGTGATCGGGTAAATCAATTGAAACAATATTAAAGTCATCGTTTAATTGTCGACGCAGCATGGCGAGATTATCCAAGTTTCCAAACAAGCCATGAATTAATAACAGCCAAGGTTGTTTTTTTTGGCCGAGGTCGATTTTATGATTAATGTTAAAAGTAGAAATAGTGTGCCCCTATTAATTAATAAGGTAATGGAAGAACAAAAGAGGGGTTGTCGCCACACCTAGTGACGACAGAGCTAATTTACGCGATTGAAAATGAATCTAATGACTTACCACTATCAAGCGCAGCCTTAAATACTTTGGGCATACGGCCAATACCAGTCCACTTGTGCTCATTTCCTTCGCTATCGGTTAATGTGTATTTCACTGGGCGCTTTTTACCTACCTTGGTAGATTTTTTTGCTGGCTCAGCTTTTTGTAAATCATTTACGTCAAGTCCGGCTTCTTCTAATTGAGCAAGAATTTGATTCAGCTTTTCATTTTTTTCTTTTGCTGCTTCTTGCTGTTCTAATTCTTTCGCTTTACGATTTTCAATAATTGAATTTAACTTATCTGCAACATTTTCTAATTCTTCAACCGATAATTCCTTTACCGCTCCTTGCAAACGACGTCCATGAGTTAGAATATTAATAAAATCACTCATAATTTACCTTTTTATTTTAAGAGTTTACTTAGTGTGAAACATATATTTTTACGTGATAGTTAGCAATAATTTTATCGAAATTAGTGGTTATTAAAAGACTTTTAATATTAATAATTCATATTTTTAAGCGTTCAAATAAAAAAAGCGAAATAAATTTCGCTTTTTTTATATTAAATGAATTAATTACATATTTGGGTAATTCGGGCCTCCTGCACCTTCTGGCACAACCCACTGAATATTCTGGGTAGGGTCTTTAATATCGCAGGTTTTACAATGCACGCAGTTTTGTGCATTTATTTGTAGTGCTTTTTCACCTTGATCCGTATCGATAATTTCATAGACCCCAGCAGGACAATAACGTTGAGCAGGCTCGTCATATAGCGCTAAATTAACGGTTATAGGAACCGCTTGGTCTTTTAACTTCAGATGACAAGGCTGATCTTCTTCGTGATTGGTGTTAGACAAAAATACCGATGACAGCTTATCGAAACTTAATACACCGTCATATTTAGGGTATTTTATTTCAGGACAATCTTTAGCAAGTTTAAGTTGCTCATGATCCTTGCTGTTATCAGACAAATTGAAAAACATATTGCCATTAAATATATTTTGCTCAACTGTATTATATGCGCCGCCCATAAACGTACCAAATTTATGTAGAGCAGCACCGAAGTTTCTCGCTTTAAATAGCTCGTCATAAACCCATGAGGTTTTAAAACGCTCGGTATAATCGACTAAATCTTTTCCACCTGTTTGTTCGTTACCGAGTGCTTGAATGAGTGTTTCCGCCGCTAACATGCCTGATTTCATGGCGGTATGATTGCCTTTTATTTTGGCAAAATTCAATGTACCGGCATCACAACCAACTAATAAAGCCCCAGGGAGAGTCATTTTAGGTAATGAATTGAAGCCGCCTTTTGCTATGGCTCTAGCACCGTAGCTGACGCGTTTTGCGCCGTCTAAATATTGCTTAAAAACAGGGTGGTGTTTCAAGCGTTGAAATTCATCAAAGGGACTCAAGTGCGGATTACTGTAATTTAAATCGACAATCAAACCTACAAACACCTGATTATTTTCAGCGTGATACAAATAAGATCCGCCTGACGCTTCTGTTAATGGCCAGCCAGCGCTATGCACGACTAATCCTTCTTGATGTTTACTTGGTTCTATATCCCAGATCTCTTTGAAACCGATAGCGTAATGTTGCGCAGCTTTGTCTTTGTCTAATGCAAACTTGCTAATCAGTTCCTTACCTAAGTGCCCACGACAACCCTCGGCGAATACTGTGTATTTAGCACGCAGTTCCATACCCGGCATATAACCGTCTTTATGTTCCCCGCTGTGGCCAATACCCATGTCTCCCGTAAGCACTCCGCCAACACTACCGTCTTCGTTATATATGATATCTGCCGCGGCGAAGCCAGGGAAGACTTCAACACCTAACGATTCCGCCTGTTCGGCTAACCAACGGGTAACATTGCCCATACTCACAATGTAGTTGCCATCATTGTGCATGGTCTTAGGCGTAATCATGTTAGGTAATTTATTGGCTTTTTGGTCGTCACGCAGATAGTAAATATGATCTTCAGTTACCGGTGTGTTTAATGGGGCGCCCATGGTTTTCCACTCGGGGAAAAGCTCGTCCAAAGCGCGAGTTTCAAACACCGCGCCGGATAATATATGCGCACCGACCTCTGAGCCTTTTTCTACGACACAGACCATGAGTTCTTGTTCTTTTTCTTGGGCCAATTGCATCAAGCGACATGCGGTTGAGAGCCCCGCTGGACCAGCACCGACTATCACTACATCAAACTCCATCGATTCTCGTTCCACCAGTTTCTCCTCTTTTATAAATATGTATTAATTAAAAAAATGCCTTTGTGTATCTTGGTTACACAAAGTTTACAATTAGTTTGCTTATTGTTTTACTTTTCGCGTCGCAAAAGCGCAACTTATTTGTATATATATCCCCAATAAGTGACGCTTATTCGTATGCTCAGGGGCATACGTGGCAATAAGCTAGCAACAGCCCTGCGCGCCACACCGCTTAATTAACCAGCATGCCTAGCAGTTTATTCTACTCCCCTGAACAAGCTAAATTCATTATTTTTAGGGAATAAATCTGTTAGATTTTGCTTTTGGTCAGTTGCGCGAGAGTAGTGTGGGTTGACGTCCACGTCAACAGAACGTAAATTAGCTCTATTCCGTAAATGTAATATTAATTACATTTTTTGTTACTTAAACGCGTGTCAAATGAGGTGAAAATGAAAATATTAGTGCCGGTAAAACGCGCCATTGATTATAACGTGAAAGTGCGAGTTAAGGCCGATCATAGCGCTGTTGATTTAACCAACGCCAAAATGTCCATTAATCCTTTTTGTGAAATAGCCGTCGAAGAGGCGGTTAGATTAAAAGAGAAAGGCATAGCGACTGAGATCCTTGTGGTATCCATTGGTGACAAATCGTGTCAAGAACAAATAAGAACGGCACTCGCCCTAGGCGCTGATCGAGGCTTACAAATTGATACCAGTGAAAACTTAGACTCGCTGCAAATTGCTAAATTACTGCATAAAGTGGTCGAAGAAGAAAATCCTGACTTGGTCATTTTAGGTAAGCAAGCAATTGACTCAGACAACAATCAGACAGGTCAGATGCTTGCAGCACTTACCGGGATGCCTCAGGGGACGTTTGCTTCTGAAGTGGATATTAATGACGGAAAGATAAACGTCACTCGTGAAATAGACGGTGGCTTGCAAACTGTTCAATTAAGCCTTCCTGCGGTCGTGACCACAGATTTACGCTTAAACGAACCTCGTTATGCGTCATTACCAAATATCATGAAAGCAAAACGTAAACCGTTGGACGTAAAAGCAGCAGCCGATTTTGGTGTTTCCCTCACGTCTAACGTTAAAGTGCTGAAAGTTGAACCGCCTGCCCAACGAAAAGGTGGCATCAAGGTGGCTGACGTAGCTGAATTAGTTGATAAATTAAGAAATGAAGCGAAGGTGATCTAATGGCAATTCTTCTATATGCAGAGCACGACAACAGCCAGCTAAAGTCGGAAACCCTTAAGTTAGCCAATGCAGCATGTCAAATGGGTGATGAACTTCACCTGTTAGTCGTCGGATCACAATGTGCCGATGTAGCCAAGCAGGCTAGTGCAGTAGACGGTGTTTCTAAGGTTTTATTAGCAGACAACGTAGCGTATGAGCATCAACTAGCAGAAAATGTCGCTGATCTTGTCGCTCAATTAGGCAAGGATTACAGCCACGTCATTTGTGCTGCAACGACCACAGGCAAAAACTTTATGCCTAGAGTTGCAGCGTTATTAGACGTCGCACAAATTTCTGATGTTATCGGTGTTAAGAGTAGCGACACCTTTGTGCGCCCAATTTATGCAGGCAACGCCATCGCAACGGTTCAATCCAGCGATAGCATTAAAGTGTTAACCGTGCGTACTTCAACATTCGATGCCAATGGTACAGGCAACAGCACGCCCGTCGAAGCAATCGACGTGGTTAAAGAGTCAACTATTTCGTCTTTTGTCAGTGCTGAATTAACCAAGTCTGAACGCCCTGAGCTAACCGCTGCCGACGTAATTATCTCTGGCGGCCGAGGCATGCAAAATGGCGAAAACTTCAAATTGTTAGATGGTATTGCTGATAAACTAGGAGCTGCGATGGGGGCATCTAGGGCCGCTGTCGACGCCGGTTTCGTACCCAATGACATGCAGGTTGGTCAAACCGGTAAAATCGTTGCACCTCAGTTATATATTGCGGTAGGTATTTCCGGTGCCATTCAGCATTTAGCGGGCATGAAAGACTCTAAAGTCATAGTCGCGATTAACAAAGATGAAGAAGCACCGATATTCCAGGTTGCCGATTACGGTTTAGTCGGCGATCTATTTGATATATTGCCGGAGCTCGAAGCCGCGCTGTAAACAGTCACTCTAACATCATTTTATGCCGCTTCTTATAGCGGCATTTTTGTATTTAAAGAGCCTTGTAAACGCAGATTTTGCTATTCACTATCATATTTGGCTAATTTATCGGCTAACGTTCAAATAGCCAAAAATAGTCTTTGCGTTACCTTACATAAATGTTTAATTTCCTCTCATCATATTTATCATACTAATTGGTTTAATGGAGGCAAGGTTATGTCTACTCTAAATAGCACCACACTCACCTTGGGCGTATGTGATTACCCCGAGCATGTACCAGAAAATGAATGGACTGCACATGCCCAGCAACAAAAAGAATTGGGGTTAGCCTACGTGCGACTAGCCGAATTTTCTTGGGCTAAAATTGAGCCCCAAGATGGACGATTTGACTGGCAATGGCTCGACAACGCAATCGATATTTATACCCAGCATGGTCTTAAAATCGTGATGTGTACACCTACCGCAACACCTCCTGCATGGCTAATTCAAAAACACCCGCAGATACTCGCAATTGATGCACAAGGACAAACTATGAGGTTTGGCTCCCGTCGGCATTATGATCATGCTAGTTTGCTCTATCGGGAAGAGTCCAAACGAATTACCACCCTCATGGCTCAGCGTTATGGCAATAATCCCGCTGTAATTGGCTGGCAAACGGATAATGAACTCGGACATGAAGGGACGGCAGTTTCTTATGGTGGCGCGAGTGCTATGGCATTTCCCCAATGGCTCAGCGAGCGTTATCAAACATTAGATGCTTTGAACCAAGCTTGGGGCTGTGCATTTTGGAGTCAAGATTACTCGGATTGGCAGCAAATTAATCCGCCTAATTTGACTGCCGTGCGCCAGCCGAATCCCTCTCATGCGCTGGATTATCAGCGTTTTTGTTCAGACATGATAGATGAATTCCAGCAAGTACAAATTGATGTGCTTAGAGCGTTGTCTCCTGGACGCTTTCTTACCCATAACTTTGTCATATTCGCGCAAGAATTTGATCTTTATAAAGTCGCCAAAAATCTCGATTTTGTTGCTTGGGATAGCTACCCAATCGGAATGTTAGAGTTCTTTGCCACTTGGGAAAGTGAAGAAACCAAAACAGAGTTTGCTCGTACAGGACATCCTGATTTAGTCAGCTTTAATCACGACTTGTATCGCGGAATTAAAGGCGGGCGGGATTTTTGGGTGATGGAACAACAATGTGGTCATGCAAACTGGGCACAATACAATCCTTTGCCGGCCGCCGGCGCGGTAAAATTATGGACGGCTCAGGCGTGGGCACACGGTGCCAGCTCTGTCACTTATTTTAGATGGCGCGCCAGCCACATGGCACAAGAGATCATGCACTCTGGCTTGCTTCAACAGGACGGACGCGCCGATAGGGGCTATCAAGAAGTGAAAGACTTTGACCCCTCTAACTTTGCCCTAGAGAAGGTTAATGCCCGTGTAGCTCTGTTGCATGATTACAACAGCCTGTGGATTTATAATTTACAACCACACAACACAGATCTCAGTTATTGGTATCAATTTATGATGTTTTACAGCGCGCTGCGCGAGCTCGGTGTTGATGTTGATATTATTCACCCTGAGCAACTAGCAAATAAAAATTATGCCTTAGTTGTTGCACCCGCTTTAACATTGATGACACCTGAAATTGCCACACAACTGCATCACACTGCAGAGAAATGCCCGTTAGTTTTTGGACCACGCACCGCCTTCCGTGAGCATTCAGGGCGGGTTGCTAAGCATGGCCAATTTGAATTAATTGATACATTGGTTGGGGTAAAATTGGCGAATTTCGATTCCCTTCGTCCAACGATTACTCAGCAGATTGAACAAGAAGATAAGCAAGCGAGTTTTAGCGCTAAACTGTGGTGTGAAAGTTATGCGTTAACCACAGCCATTGCAACCCATCGCTACACGGATGGCCCAATGCAAGGAATGGCGGCAGTGAGTAAACATGAGCAGGTAAGCGTTATAGGGGCCTTGTCAGCGACATTAATCAAGTCTGTGCTTAAAGATGCATTAACAGAACAAGGCATCGATACGTTCGAACTGCCTAAAGGTCTTAGATTAAGCCGACGTGGAGACACCACGCTTGTATTGAATTTCAATCAACAAGACGTTGAATGGCACGGGAATACGTATCCTGGGGTATCGTTTACTGACCTATAATCTCAATTTATTTAAGGACAGCTAGTCGCCGCAACTCTTTATAAAAAGGGTCGGGCGACCGGCGAATAATGATGTATTTAAAGTTTGATAACCGAGTTTTCTTCGTTAGACATCGGAGAGACAGTATAAGCATCTGCTTGCCAGTCATTCTCGTAAGCTTTACCATCTAGCAAGTATCGAAACTGGTAATCTTTCTCCACAGGCAAATCTAAAGACGCAGAAAAACTACCGTTTTTGAGCTTTTTCATTACAGTAGAACTTTTGTCCCAGTCATTAAAATCGCCAACTACGCTCACGGAATTTGCAGCTTTTGCTTCTTCCTTGCTAATTTTGAAGGTGACCTTACAAACAGGTTTCGATTTTAAATATTGTTTCTTAAAAGCCATAGTTTTCCTCTCAGTGTAATTAAAGAACATATTTCGCTCATTTATACAGCAATATCAGTGTTTTTTATAATGTTTTCGTAATAAAAATACGAAATATATAAGAATTATTTACCACTCCTTCATCTTCTTTTACAGTATAACGACAATAGATTGCCCCATTTTAATGCACCGAGCTTATCACTGCCATTACTCAGCGGATCTAGTTAACAAAATGATCAATAAGTTAACATGGGGTTAAGTTGTGTATGATATTGATTAATATATCTATTTATTATTTTTAATCCGCTGGGATCAGTATCTCAATTACAGTAAACCGCTCCCGTTTATGATTAAGCATAAACTGTGCTCAATCATCAATAATTGCATATTTTTATGGTCGATCAACTTTATGACAAGAGCGTGTCAGGACCACTTCATCGTCGAAATTTTTTACCGTATTGACTTGGGGATAAACCAGTGTGTTTTTTGAACAGTCGCGTAAAGGAACTCAGATCGTCATAACCGACTAAATTAACGATGCGTTCTACACTGTGGGTCGACGCTTCAAGATGCTTTTTGGCTGCCTCAACTCTGACGCCCTGGAGATACGTTAACGGAGATTGCTCCGTTGCGCGTTTAAAGCGACGAATGAAAGTACGGGTGGACAAGTTCACTTTGGTACTTAAGGCATTGACCACTATTTTTTGGGCGAAGTTTTCTTCAAGCCACTGTTGTATGAACAAGACTTCAGGGTCTTGATGGTACTTTTTGGTACGCAAAGATGCATAAGCCGATTGATCGCCTCGGGACAAATCGATGACGTGGGCTTTGGCGGTGGTTGTCGCGATATCGTGACCGGCATATCGTTCGATAAGTAAAAGTGCTAAATCAAACCATGCCATGCCCCCACCGGAGCAAAATATATTGTCTTGCTCCGTGATCATTCTGTCGATATGTAAATTAATCTGGGGGTACAGCTGACCAAAGAGCTCAGCATATCCCCAATGAGTGGTGGCCATACGTTTATCTAAAATGCCCGCTTGGGCCAGGAAAAACGCACCGCTACAGTTGCTAGCAATATCGGCCCCTAGTGCATAATGCTTTCTAATGTACGGCAGTAGTGCAACATTGTTACGCAATACCTCGATTGGATCGCCACCTATTGTGGGTATTAATAGTAGGTCAGTTTTGACAACATTTTCTATGGCTACATGGCTATTCAACTCAAGTTGGTTGATACATTTTACTGACTTACCTTTTAATGAAGCTATTTGTACATCGAATAAAGGTTGAATCGGTAATCCTTGCATTCGTTGCCAAGTTACACCAGCCAACCCGAAAATATCGAGTACACCGGTTATGGCACTAGCGTAGGCTTGATCGAATCCCAAAATGGTCACTTTAAACACAAATATGTCCTCATTATAAACCCTTGTTTTTAGGCTTTATCACCTAGCCTTATATCTGGCATAAATGACCATTATTATGTCATATATGACAATTATTCGCTGTACTTTAATCTGCGAAGCTAAGACCTGTTAAAAGAATGTTGCCAAAATCGGGCGTCACAATAATTTGTCGTTTCCACGTATAGCGGCAGGTTGATGAAATAAGGTGTAAGTAAGATGAGCGAAGAACTAGTCAGTCGTAAAGAGTTGTCATTTCAATTATATGAAGTGCTAGACACAGAGGCGTTGTGTGAACGCGAACGTTTTAGTGAACATAATAAAGACACCTTTGATGCGGTCATGGACACGGCGGATAAAATAGCCAGAGAAAAGTTTGCCCCCCATAATCGTAAGGCCGACCTTAACGAACCGACCTTCGATGGTGAAAATGTGCACATGATCCCCGAAGTCAAAGAAGCGTTTGATACCTACGCAGAATCCGGTCTTATCGCTGGACGTTTTGATTTCGAAGACGGCGGAATGCAGCTTCCAGAAACCATAATGATGGCGTGTGCTGGTTATTTTATGGCAGCAAATCCGTCTAGCACTGGCTATTCATTTTTGACCGTCGCTGCTGCTAACGTGATTAAAAATTTCGCCAGTCAGGCGCTTAAAGAAAAGTTCATGCCGCGTATGTTAACGGGAGAGTTTACCGGTACCATGGCATTAACGGAGCCCCATGCAGGTTCATCTTTAGCCGATATTACAACCAACGCAAAGCCTAATGAAGATGGTAGTTACCGAATTAAAGGCAGCAAGATGTTTATTTCTGCTGGTGACCATCAGTTATCCAACAATATTGTGCATTTAGTCTTAGCTAAAATTCAGGGTGCACCTGCTGGTGTTAAAGGAATATCGTTGTTTGTGGTACCCAAATTTCGTCTGGATGAAAATGGTGAGCCCGCTGAGCGTAACGATGTTTCTCTTGCTGGATTGATCCATAAAATGGGTTATCGTGGAACGACCTCAACTGTGTTGTCATTTGGAGAGAAAGACGATTGTCACGGTTACCTTGTGGGTGAGGAGCACCAGGGCTTAAAGTACATGTTCTTAATGATGAACGAGGCTAGGTTAGGTGTCGGTTTTGGGGCTGCGATGGTAGGTTATGCTGGTTATCGTTATTCCTTGGCTTACGCTAAGGAACGCACTCAAGGTCGTGTTGCACCCCATAATAAACCCACTGACAAAGCGGCGACCATCATCCAGCACGGCGATGTAAAGCGCATGCTGTTGGCGCAAAAATCTTATGTTGAGGGCGGCATGGCACTGTGCTTTTATGCAGCTCGATTAGTGGATGAATTACATACCCTCGAATCGCCTGAGGCGAAACAAAGAACTGCTGAGTTACTTGACCTACTCACACCGGTTGTTAAAGCGTGGCCATCTGAGTTCGGTCCTAAAGCGAATGATCTTGCGATACAGATCCTTGGTGGTTCAGGTTATACCCGTGAATATCCAGTTGAACAGTGTTGGCGTGACAACCGTTTAAATCCAATCCATGAAGGGACAAACGGTATTCAAGCCCTTGATTTGATGACGCGGAAATTGTGGCAAGCCAATGGTTCAGGTTTAGTGCAATTACAAAAAATGATGAGTGAAGATTTCGCGAAAGCCCAACATCAAGCTAGCAAACGGTTAATTGCTGATTTGCAGCCATATTTGGCAAAACTACAAAAATTGATCCCGGTGATCGGGGCTGAGCTCAAAGGTGAAAACCAAAATTCACTGCTGGCGAACGCCAGTTGTTTCTTAACCATATTTGGCCAGATTGTTGTCAGTTGGATGTGGATCCGCCAAGCGATTACTGCAGAAGCAGCCCTTAATGGGGGGAGTTTATCCAGCGATGATGAAGCTTTTTATCGGGGTAAATTACAAGCCGCTAAGTACTTTATTGATTGGGAGTTAACCGTTACCGATCGTGATTTTAAAATACTGAACTCTATGAATGACAGTTGCAGCAATATGCAAGAAGCGTGGTTCTAGCCACCACACCGACACAAACGTCAGGTCATAACAGATTTTACAAGAAGGAATGAACATGAAAAACACCCAGTTTTTATTAGCTAAACGGCCAATTGGTACACCGACAAGGGATAATTGGGATCAGGTTCAAGTGGATGTTCCATCGCTTAACGATAAGCAAGTATTGATTAAAGTGGAGTATATTTCACTTGATCCTGCCATGCGTGGCTGGATGAACGACGCAAAGTCGTATATTGCGCCGGTGCAAATTGGCGAAGTAATGCGAGCGAGTACGGTCGGTGTAGTGATTGATTCAAACGATCCGGCATTTAAAGAAGGGGATTATGTATTTGGCCATGGTGGTGTGCAGCAATACGCCGTGTCTGAAGGCAAAGATATCCATAAAATTGATACTAAAATTGCCCCATTAGAGCGTTATCTTGGTGTATTAGGTATGCCAGGTATGACAGCGTATTTTGGTTTACTCAACACTGGTTTACCTAAAGAGGGCGAAACCGTGGTGGTATCAGGCGCAGCCGGTGCCGTGGGTACGGTTGTAGGGCAAATTGCCAAAATCAAAGGTTGCAGAGTGGTAGGCATCGCTGGCGGAAAAGATAAGTGCCAGTACCTGGTTGATGAATTGGGATTCGACGGCGCCATTGATTATAAAAATGAAAATGTGAAACAAGCCTTAAAGACACATTGCCCCAAGGGCATAGATGTTTATTTTGATAACGTTGGCGGTGAAATTTTAGATGATGTATTAACGCAAATACGCATGCATGCGCGCATAGTTGTGTGCGGTGCGATCAGTCAATACAACAACACAACGCCAGTCAAAGGTCCTTCAAATTATTTATCGTTACTGGTAAATCGTGCACGTATGGAAGGCATAGTGGTGTTTGATAACGTCAAGCATTATTCAGACGCTGCCAGCGAAATGGCGAAATGGATCGGTGAAGGTAAATTGAAAGCCAAAGAGCATGTTGTCAAAGGTATTGAGCATTTTCCTGAAACCCTGCTCATGCTGTTTAAAGGCGAAAACACCGGTAAGTTAGTGCTCAAGGTGGACAACGAATAATGAGTGATAACAGTGTAGTAGGTAAACATATCTTAATTACTGGTGGCGCATCTGGGATAGGGGCTGAGTCAGCTTTGTTGTTAAGTAAACGTGGTGCCAGTGTGACGATTGCTGACTTGAATGAAGTTGATGGCGCAATTTTAGTTCAGCGCATCAATGATGAGGGCGGCCAAGCCCGTTTTTGTAAAGTCGATGTGAGTGTTAGTCAATCCGTTGAGATGCTTTTTAAAAGTGCGATAGACGAGCTGGGGAATATTGACGTATTAATTAACAATGCGGGCATCGATCATGATCCGAAATTTATGCTTGAAATTGATGATGCGACTTTCCATAAAAATATTGCCGTTAACGTGAATGGTGTGTGGTACTGCATGAAGCAAGCGTTGGCCCACATGCTCGAAAATGGAGGCGGGCACGTGATTAATATATCGTCCGTGGCGGGTATTCGTGCTGCTCCTACTTTATCTGCTTATAGTGCCGCGAAACATGCTGTGGTTGGGTTAACTAAGTCTGCAGCGGTTGAATACGCAAGATATAACATCCGATTTAATGCAGTATGCCCGAGCTTCGTGCGTACTCCTATGGTGGAAAATGTACTGTCTAAATTAGACGAGCGCGGAAAAAAAGCCTTAATCAATGCCAACCCGATGAAACGCTTAGGTGAGCCTCAAGAAATTGCCGGTGCAATCGCTTGGTTATGCACACCTGAATCAAGCTTTATGACTGGGCATACCGTTGTGCTTGATGGCGGTATGACCGCTTAATTTAATATTAATGTTTAAGGACAGAAGATGAAAAAAGAGATATTTGATTTAACCGGAAAAGTCGCGTTAGTTACTGGTGCAAGCCGCGGTATAGGTGAGTCTATCGCTAGGTTACTTGCGGCTTACGGTGCACACGTTATTGTATCAAGTCGAAAAATTGATGGCTGTGAAGCCGTGGCGAAAAGCATTCGAGATGATGGCGGTAAAGCCACAGCGTTAGCTTGTCATGTGGGCGAAATGGCTCAGATTGAAGATACTTTTGTCAGTATAAAAAAAGAATTCGGTCAGTTAGACATTTTAGTTAATAACGCGGCTGCGAATCCATTTTTTGGTCACATTCTTGATACTGATTTGGCCGCCTATGAAAAAACGGTTGATGTAAATATCAGAGGTTATTTCTTTATGTCAGTTGCCGCAGGCAAGATGATGAAGGAGCAGGGCGGTGGCGTGATCTTAAATACCGCTTCCGTTAACGGTATTTCACCCGGTGTGATGCAGGGTATTTACTCAGTAACAAAAGCAGCTGTGATCAGTATGACAAAAGCGTTCGCTAAAGAGTGTGGACCGCTCAATATTCGGGTTAACGCCTTGTTACCTGGCTTGACTGAAACAAAATTTGCGTCGGCATTGACGTCGAATGATAAAATTCTTAAAACAGCGTTAATGACAATTCCATTAGGCCGAGTGGCACAACCAGACGAAATGGCGGGAACGGTATTGTATCTGGTATCAGACGCATCTAGTTATACCACAGGCACAACAATTACTGTTGACGGTGGTTATTTAGCATAACGTCTAATGCAAACCACTTGATAATAACTAAAAAACACCGCTATTGTGAAAAACAATAAGCGGTGTTTTTATTACTGCGGTTTATTTAACTGTTATCGCTAGATTGAAAGGGAATTATTTTTTCACCCAGCTTCCATTTACTAATACATAATGGCCTGAGGCTGTTTTCTCATATGCTTTTTTCGCTGCTAGCTTCTCCACTTGTTCCAAGGTTAAGTTATTTTTAGCGGCCAATTGATTGTATTTATTTTTACGCTTAACATTCACTTCATTTATTAACGCCAGCACGTCCGGCTGATTGACCACAGCGCCAAGATAGCCATCGGTTTGTTCACCGACGAGCCCTTTATCTTTTGCACTATCGAGATCGATGGCGAAACTCATACTGGCAAACAATAACGAGGTTGCAGCAAAGAAAGTAGGGATTAGGGATGTTTTCATGGGTGTCTCCTTAGAATAATTCGCTATCATCACTGAAAATATCATCCAATTCTTTATCAACTTTTACGCGGATTTCATGGTCAATTTTGACATTGATGTTGATCGTAATGGGCTCTTTCGTTTCGACTTGTACCTTATGCGTACACGCACTCAATGGTGCTAAGGCTATTAACAGCCAGTATATTTTCACTTTTCACCGCCTTTTTTGATTTTTTTTTCAATTTGATTTTGCACTGAATCCGTTAATCTTAACGAGCGTAACAAAGTTAGAATATTTTCTTCGTGATGGTAATTAAAATTAACGGCCTGCTGTTGATTAGGATTCTGGCCTAGTATCGAGAAATCTAATAACAATAATCCGTCCGAGTCCACCTTAACCTCACTGCTCAATTGCTCAAACTTAAGATCTTTAAGAAAATTGAGCTCTGATTGCTGGGCAGCAATAGAATCAAATGCTGGGTTACCATCAATTTTTAGGGTGCCTGGTCCTTGGCTTTTTAGTCTGCCGCCGTCAATATGGAATTTCCCAGCTCTGACAAACATAGGTAAAATCCCGCCTACGCTACCAGTAACGTTAATTCCGGCTTGCTGTTGTAAGGCAACTACTTGGGCTAAATCTAAATCAGTCACGGTAATACGGGCTTGTTGGTCACGCTTGTCTAACCATAATTCATTTAACCTAAACCTACCGCCCAGTACCTTACCTGTGATGTGCTCAATTTTGGCAACATTGTCCTTAATATAATAGTCCATTTTAATATCTTCAATGGGTACACCGGTCTCGGCACTTGCTATGTTCAATGTAGTTTTATCAAGCTGAAGCCCAGCTGAATCAAAGCTTATCTGGCCTTCGGTCGACAAGCCGTTCGCATTGAATTCTTGATAGATAAGCGCTCCGTTATCAAGAATAAAGTTGCCGGTAAATATGCCTTTATCAACTTGATATTCGCCATTAAGTCCCAGTGAACCGTTTTGCACAACAAGGGCTGGAATAAAGCGGCTTATCGCAGGTTGTAGTCCACTAAGCGCTTGTTGCGCCATTGTAAGTGTCACGATGTTTTGCGTTTGTACGAGACTGAATTTAAGGGTGTTTTCCACTTCGAAATCATGACGACTGTGCGCGGTATTCGTTTGCAGATTAGTCTCTAACGTATGTGATACATTGATTTTAGCAAGCGTGAAGTATTCGCTATTCTCAAGGTTCAGAGCCATCCCAGTCAGCTTTGAATCGCCAGTTAATGCCAATTGTTTCTGTTGCAGAATATGACCACTTAATTGGTTGGCCACTTTGTTAACCAGCACATTGTCGAATTTAACTTGAGATAGGTTATTTTGGGCCGAAAAGGTCAAGTTATTAAACGTTTCTCCTGATAATAGAATGTTGCTTTCTACTCCTTTTACCGTAATCACTTTGTTAGCTTGTTTGCCTTTTACTGATTGACTGGTTTCATCGGCTAAATCCGTTAGACGATACGTCAGCGCCTCACCCTTAACATCGAGTTTTAATGATAGCCCTTTATTTGATGAAATATCGCCGTTAATAAAAACTGAGCTGTCCCGAGCGGTAAGGCCATAAGCGGTTAATTTATTACCAGTAAACTTTCCGGTTAGACCATGTAAAGACCAATCGTTTCCCGTGGTGTTTATGCGACCGGCTAACGTAATTGCTAAGGTCGAGTCGTTGGACTGTGAACTGAGTAAACTGATCGTTTTAGCGGGTTGAACTTCACTAACAATATTACTTGCTAGCGCTACACCTTGATGGGTATTGAGAGCAATTTCGCCTGCGGTCGCAAAGGGGATTTCAGCGGTAGGAAATTGAATACGTAACTGCGTCAAGCTAGCGGAAAAGCCTACTGGTGAACTAATATTAACGCTAGGAATAAGCGCACTCTCGCTATTGATTATGATAGGTTCAGCTGCCGCGACGATAAATTGCGAGGCTAGTGTGTATGACGAATTTGCCAGAGGCGCATAACAGCTTTGTCCTACCGACGCAGTAATATCGACAGCCTTTAGGTCAATTTTTAGCTCTTTGGTTAATAATGAAGCAGCTATACCTACTGAACCTCTCACCTTTGTGTGTAAAGCGCAGTCGTCAAATGAATAATCAATGCCAGTAGAGAGTTGATGGCGAGAGGTCACTTGGGCGCCATTGAATTCGATATGGCTAACAATCCTAGCGTCCATTAGTTGCTTCTGTGTCAGTAATGGCGTAAGCGACTGTAAACGCGGATCATCAGACTTAACGTAAGATACGGCATTTTGCAGTGACCAGTTAGCGTCGAAGATAATACGGGCATTTTGCTCACCTTGCTGATGATGTAATGCGAGTAAGCCATTTATATCACCTTCTAGCTGAATGGAGTTGTTCGTCGGTTGGTTAATAGTTAACGTAAGCGGACGAGCTAATAAAGGTGAATTAACGGTTAAATGATCAATGCGCAGCAAAGGCAATGTACTGGGTAATGACCAGTTAGATAAGTCAACAGAAGTGATTTCAGTAGGCGAAGGTTGGCTATCAGACTGCGCTAATTTATGGGTAACATTTATCCTACCAACCGTTAAACGATTCTGTGCACGCTGAAAATGAACATTGTTAAATAGTACTTCCATATCAGGAAGGTCAATGCAGGCTTTTTTCACATTGATATCAAGGTTGCTATTGATATCAAAAACTAAACATTCAACGCGAATATGTTGTTCTTTCGCGTATTGTTCAATGGCAAAGATAGCTAACGTGTTCCTGAATAAATAAGCAAAAAATATTACGCTAAAACTGCAAAATAAAATGGCAGCGGGAAAATAATAATATTTTTTAGACAACCGTTTACCCATAGAAAACAGTCCTTTCTGAACTGGAAGTAAGAAAGTTACATTATCAAATTATCAGTGAAATGATCGAAGAAATTATAAAATTTTACGGAAGTATATTCCGCTTGCGTATATCGTTGATATAACGATAAACACAAGCGGAGGAAATGGCTATTATTGCTATGTACTTAAGATGATTGGCGACGAGGGCTGGCGTTTTTAGGGCCATTACCTCTACGGTTACCGGCAAAGTGTCCTTTAGCATTATCACCAGAACGCTGACCATCACGGTGTTGCGTGTTCGGTTTTTTGGGCTTTTTCGGTTTCATTGGGCGAGAGTCTAAACGAGATTCAGGCAAACCATGTACTGGCTCAAAACCGACAATACCCTTGCGTGCAATAATTTGCTTCGTAAAACGCTCAATGTCTGCCAATAAAGGGAATTCATCGGCAGTTACCAAAGAAATAGCTTGTCCGCTAGCGCCAGCGCGACCCGTTCGGCCGATACGGTGAACATAATCTTCAGCCACATTGGGTAAATCATAGTTGACGACTTGAGGTAATTGACTGATGTCTAATCCGCGCGCTGCGATATCTGTGGCTACCAAAGCGCAAACTTTACCGCTTTTAAATTCGGCGAGTGCTTTTGTACGGGCACCTTGACTCTTATTACCATGAATCGCAGCCGACGTGATGCCTCGGGCTTCCAATTGCTTAGAAATACGATTCGCACCGTGTTTGGTACGGCTAAAAACAAGAACTTGCTGCCAGTCATTATCTTTAATCATACGTATTAAAGCAGGGGTCTTCTGATTTTTATCTACTGGACAGATCCATTGTTCAACAGCTTCAACAGTTGTGTTTGGCGGTGACACTGATACTTCAACTGGATTATTCACGAGCCCTTTCGCCAATGCGCGGATCTCGTCTGAAAAAGTAGCTGAAAAAAGTAGATTTTGACGTTTTGCTGGTAATAGTTTTAACACTTTTTTGATATCGTGAATAAAACCCATGTCCAACATACGGTCTGCTTCATCTAATACCAAAATTTCAAGATCATCGAACCTGACCGCATTTTGATTATACAAATCAAGTAAACGTCCTGGTGTAGCAACAAGTATATCAACACCCTTACGCAATTTAATCATTTGTGGGTTAATACCCACACCACCAAATACCACAGCCGAGCGTAATGGTAGGTCTTTACCATAATCAACGACGCTGGCGGCAACTTGAGCGGCAAGTTCACGAGTCGGTGTTAATACTAATGCGCGAGCTTGGTTACCGCGGGCATGCGTACCACGATTAAGCAATTCAAGAAGTGGCAGAGTGAAACCAGCCGTTTTGCCTGTCCCTGTTTGCGCCGCAGCCATGACATCTTTGCCTTCTAAAATGGCTGGAATGGCTTGTGCTTGAATTGGTGATGGGTCGGTGTAGCCTTTCGCCGTGACGGCAGACAGAATTGCGGGGGATAAGCCTAAATCGGCAAAACTCATATTTTACTCGCTGGTCGTGAATTAATTATCAAATTCTATGCTGCTTTTTCAAGCATGATAGAGAGGGCGGGAGGATACAGCATATCCAGTGATTAGCAATCACGGAATAAAAAAAACCGCTGTTAGCTTGGCTAACAGCGGTTTTGATTTACCTGTGGTAAATTCTCAGTAGTGCAACAATTAGTCTTGAGAGCCGGGGCGAGTCGCCGGAGCGCCCGCACGGTTAGATGCTGCAACCATAGCCGCAGATTTACCTGATGCATTTACCGCTGGACGGGCTGCATCACCTAACGAACCTATTTTAGATTCGCTAAACACTTGCTCAACACTCGCAGGGGTCGCCATCGGATGAGATGCTGACGCTTTTGGTGCTTTATTTGTGCTGACGTTCGCAGGTTTAGTTGCTGCTTTTTTCGCTTTTGGCATTTGAGCTGGTTTTTCTACCGGTGACGCTTTAACTACATCACTAGCCGCAGAGCTCTGTTCAGTGCTTTGAACAATGATTTCATCGGCTTTAGGAGCAATAACAACTGAATCAGTTTTTGATTCTGTTGCTACAACAGGCTCAGCATCCACTACCGGTGCTGAAGCTTGTTCATCAACAGACTGAATCGCTGCTACTTCAGGTGCTTGGGCTACTTGCTCACCCGTTGCAATGACTTGCTCAGGTTGTGTCAATAACTCACTTTGGGCAGATGCTTGTTGGGCAACATCAGCACTAATATCGGACTGAGCAGTTGACTCAAGCGCTACATTGTTGCTGTCCTTTATTGCTTGTTCAGTTTGCACTGGAGCAGTTTGTGCCACTTGTGGTTCGTCAAATTGCAATTCGTCTTGCTTTGCATTTTGGGTATCAGAGCTAACTTGTGCATCTTCATCTTTACGACGTTTCTGACCCGCAGCGCGAATATGACGAGGTGAACGACGACTGCGAGTACGCTGAGTCGTATTTTCACCTTTATCATTACTGTCACCATCATTAGATTCAGGTTTCGCTGGATCTTCATGGGTTTCATGGGAAGCCTCTTGTGTGCGTTTTTCTTCCGCTTTCACTTTTGGTTTCTTAGGTGGCTCAATATCTTGTGCCGGGGCGACAACAGGAGCTTGTGCCTGAACGCCAGATGGCGTGTCTTGCTTAGCCGTTTGCTCGACGGCTTGTACCACTTTGCTATCTAGCTGCGCATTCTGCTTGTTGTCGTTAGCTTGACTAACAACGCTACTAGCAGTTTGAGCTGCTTCAGCTACTTGTTCTTGATTATCATCCACACGTACGCTCCGTCTGGTATCTCTGCGCTTACGACGTTCAGCAACTTTTTGCTCCTTTACTTCTTTACGAGGCTCTGGGGGTTTTTGGTTCGGTTCTTTTTTCTGTTCAGGGCTGGTAGTAACAGCGTCTTTAGCCGTTTTGTTATCGCGACGAGGTTTGCGATTATCTTCACGACGTGGCTTACGTTCATTGCCACCCTCGCTTGAGCTTTCGTTGTTGGTGTCACGAGTATTCGGGCGATTGTCAGAACGGTTATCATTGCGTCCTTCAGATCGCGCTTCGCCCTGTTTACCACGACGAGGATTATTACGTGTACGACGAGGCTGTTGTTTGCGCTGGGGCTTCACTTCGGGCTCAGGTTCTGGCTCTGGAGCAGAAGCAAATAACGATTTTAGCCACTTAGCGATTTGAGATAATAATGAAACATCAGCGGTAGTCGCTTCTGGAGTAGCCGCCGTTGGTGCGGTTACTGCCTTAGGCGGTGAAACGAAGCTTTGTAGAGCGGGTTGCTCTTTCACTGGCATGGCAGTGACAGCTTTGTCTGCTTCGGTATCTTCGTTTTTCATTAACTCAACGTTGTAACTCATGTCATGAACGGCATCGTCCGGACGACGTCGCGCTACATTATAATGAGGCGTTTCCATATTTGGGTTTGGAATGATCACCAACTGCACATTATGACGCTTTTCTACACCAGCAACGGCACCACGTTTTTCGTTTAACAAGTAAGTGGCAACATTGACCGGTAATTGGGCTTCAATTTGGCCAGTGTTGTCTTTGATACTTTCCTCTTCCATGATGCGTAACACAGATAGCGCCAATGACTCGGTACCACGTACCGTTCCGTGCCCACTACAACGAGGACAAACGTTATGCGCTGAATCACCTAACGATGGACGTAAACGCTGGCGCGACATTTCAAGTAAACCAAAGCGAGATATACGACCAAGTTGTACCCGGGCGCGATCGTGACGAACGGCATCTTTTAGACGATTTTCCACTTCACGTTGATGACGCACCGGAGTCATATCGATAAAATCGATGACCACTAATCCACCCAAATCTCGCAGGCGCAATTGACGTGCAACTTCATCAGCCGCTTCTAAGTTGGTATTAAATGCGGTTTCTTCGATATCACTGCCTTTTGTTGCGCGAGCAGAGTTAATATCAATAGACGTTAATGCTTCGGTGGGATCAATAACGATTGAGCCGCCTGAAGGTAAACGTACTTCTCGTTGAAAGGCTGATTCAATTTGGCTTTCAATTTGATAATGGCTAAACAAAGGTACATCGCCACGATACAGTTTTACTCGGCTCGCGAAATCTGGGCGCACTAACTCAATGTGCTTCATTGCTTGCTCATAAATACTGGTTTTATCAATCAATATTTCACCGATATCTCGGCGCAAGTAATCACGAATAGCACGTACGATAACGTTGCTTTCTTGGTGGATTAAAAAAGGAGCAGGGCGAGAATCCGCCGCTTCCGATATGGCGGTCCAATGGGTTAATAATACGCTGAGATCCCACTGTAACTCTTCTGCGGATTTACCCACACCAGCCGTACGCACGATAAGGCCCATGCCATCTGGTAAGGTTAGATTACTAAGCGCTTGTTTTAGGTCTGTGCGCTCATCACCTTCGATACGACGCGAAATACCGCCAGCACGAGGGTTGTTGGGCATCAAGACTAAATAACTACCGGCTAAACTAACAAAAGTTGTTAACGCAGCACCTTTCTGGCCACGTTCTTCTTTGTCAATTTGTATAATGACTTCCTGACCTTCTTTGATGACGTCCTTAATATTAGGACGACCTTCAAATTTATAACCTTGAGGGAAGTAGGTGCGGGCGATTTCTTTTAGAGGAAGGAAACCATGACGCTCTGCGCCATAATCCACGAATGCAGCTTCTAGGCTGGGCTCTACGCGGGTAATTGTCCCTTTATAAATATTGGCTTTTTTCTGTTCATGGCCTGGGCTTTCTATATCTAAATCGTAAAGCTTTTGACCATCAACGAGGGCAACACGCAATTCTTCTTGCTGAGTTGCATTGATTAACATTCTTTTCATTCTTATTGACTCGGTGGTGTACCGATCGCCACGGATGAAAGACATGCGCTGTGATTCGACAAGTTTTTGTCATGCAGCCTCCCGGCTGTATCTAACTAATTTTAAGGTTTTGCCTAAGTATCTCATGCATTATTTAATACATGAATTTGTTCAATACTTCCCACTTGGGTGTCAGTTTCGGCCTTTTCTGACATCTGTAAAATCGTTTCTTAAAACGGTTAATACTCGGTGGTTATGCGTTGAGAAAAAGGGCATAACAAACCCAGTACGTTGTCAATTCAATTACATTCTTTACATCGGTCGCGATCAAATAGTTATTTATCATCGCTGATGTTTTGGTTCTGTTTTATCTAATCCACGAAAAGTTACTCACTTCGTAATCGATAGGGCAATATTTAACGACTTTATCGGTGTCGCATTGCTACCAGAACGGATTATTACATCTGTTTGTCTTACTCGGCAGTTGCCTGTAGCAAGACCGAAGCATTATCACATTAAAATCTCAATGCTGGCAAGCGAATAAAATGCTGGTCATACATGGGGGGCTTCCAGTTATAATACTCTGATGACCACAGATACTTCATTCCAAAAAGTCCAATTTATCGAAATCGATCCAGACCTTGAAGGTCAACGCATCGATAATTATTTGCGTACCTTATTAAAAGGTGTGCCTAAAAGCCTTATTTATCGCATTGTGCGTAAGGGAGAAATTCGCGTTAATAAAAAACGCGTTAAGCCAGAATATAAACTTCAAGCACATGACCAATTGCGTATTCCACCGATTAGAGTGTCAGAACCGAACGAAGCGCCTTCAACTAAGTTAGACAAAGTGGCTTCCCTTGAGTCACATATCTTATTCGAAGACGATTTACTTATTGTGCTGAACAAACCCTCTGGTATGGCAGTTCACGGTGGTAGTGGTCTTAGTTTTGGGGTAATCGAAGCGTTGAGAGCATTGCGACCACAGGCAAGATTTTTAGAATTAGTGCACAGGTTAGACAGAGACACATCCGGATGTTTAGTAATAGCTAAAAAACGCTCGGCGTTAAAAGCTTTGCATGAACAACTGCGTGACAAAAAAATGGATAAACGTTATCAAGCGTTAGTTGTCGGTGAATGGCCGGAGAACCGTTACAAAGTAAATGCCCCTCTGTTAAAAAATATTTTGAAGTCTGGGGAGCGCTTGGTATCGGTTGACACGGAAGGTAAACCGTCAGAAACACGTTTTCGGGTATTGAATCGATATACAGGTTCAACCTTAGTTGAAGCGTCGCCCATTACCGGGCGTACCCACCAAATTCGTGTTCACTGTTTACATGCTGGTCATCCTATTGCCTGTGATGATAAATACGGTGATGCTGAGTTTACTGGCCAAATGAATAAGCAGGGGTTAAAACGTTTGTTCTTACATGCTTATTCCATCGCCTTTATTCACCCTAAAACAGAAGAACGAGTAAGCTTTCAGGCACCACTCGATCAGCAGCTAAATCGAACATTAAGCATTTTAGAAGTCAGAACTTAAACTCGTTAGACATGATGTCTAAGTAACAAAACGCGCAGGGCCCATATTACATGAAGATACTCGTTACCGGCGGAGCCGGATTTATTGGAAGTGCCGTTGTCAGGCATTTATTAACAAATAGCCTAGATAGTGTAATCAATGTTGATGCATTAACATATGCAGGCAATACCGAGTCAATTCCCACTGAATTGCACAGCGATCGTTACATTTTTGAACAAGTTGATATATGTGATGCAGCGCAAATAAAACGTGTTTTCAACGAGCACCAACCCGATGCCGTAATGCATCTTGCTGCTGAATCACATGTTGATCGCTCAATAGATGGCCCAGGAGCGTTTATTCACACCAACGTTGTAGGCACGTATACTTTGTTAGATGCTGCCCGTGAGTATTGGCAGAATTTGCCAGAAACTCGTAAAGCTCAATTTATTTTTCATCATATTTCAACTGATGAAGTTTACGGCGATTTACCTCACCCTGATGAATTGCCAGCGAATAGCAAGCTGCCGTTATTCACTGAAACCACCCCATATGCACCAAGTTCGCCGTATTCTGCTAGTAAGGCTAGTTCAGATCATTTAGTGAGAAGTTGGCAACGGACCTATGGTTTGCCTACTGTCATTACCAACTGTTCAAATAACTATGGCCCCTATCACTTTCCCGAAAAATTGGTTCCGCATGTTATTCTAAATGCGTTAGCTGGAAAATCATTGCCAGTCTATGGCGATGGTAGTCAAATTCGCGATTGGTTATTTGTGGAAGATCACGCTCGAGCGTTATGCTTAGTTGTTAAATCGAAACGGGTAGGGGAGACGTTTAACATCGGTGGCCATAACGAGCAACGAAATCTTGATGTGGTGCGCACTATCTGTGAACTGCTGGATGAGCTCGCCCCCCAACATAGAGCTGATAATATTACACAATACGCAGATTTAATTACTTTCGTAAAAGACCGACCTGGCCATGACGCTCGATATGCCATTGATGCAGGTCGAATTCAACGAGAATTGGGATGGGCACCTGAAGAGAATTTTGTTTCAGGTATGCGCAAAACGGTTTTGTGGTACCTCAATAATGAGTCTTGGTGGCAACGCGTATTGTCAGGCAAGTATAAATTAGGACGATTAGGCGAAGGAGAATAAGCATGGCAGAGTATAAAGGTATTATTTTAGCAGGTGGCTCAGGCTCTCGTTTACACCCCATCACCCAAGGTACATCAAAGCAATTATTGCCTATTTATGATAAGCCGATGATTTATTATCCGCTTTCTGTATTAATGTTGGCAGGCATTAAAGAAGTGATGATCATCACCACACCAGAAGATCGCGCTAATTTTGAGCGCTTGCTAGGTAATGGCGACACTTACGGTATTAAAATTGAATACGCTACTCAGCCAAGTCCCGATGGCCTTGCCCAGGCGTTTATCATCGCTGAGGATTTTATTGGCGATGCTAATGTGAGTTTAGTACTCGGTGATAATATTTTTTATGGTCAGCACTTTTCTGACAAACTCAAAGATGCCATTAAGGTAAATAAAGGTGCAACTGTCTTTGGTTACCACGTCACAGATCCTGAACGATTCGGTGTGGTTGAATTTGATAAAGATAAAAAAGCCGTCAGTATCGAGGAAAAACCCGTTACGCCTAAGTCAAATTACGCCGTAACTGGGCTGTATTTTTACGATAATGATGTCATCGAAATTGCGAAAAATATCAAGCCTTCCGTTCGCGGTGAGTTAGAAATTACTGATGTCAATCTTGCCTACCTTAGCAGAGGAGATTTGAATGTGTCTTTGCTGGGGCGAGGTTTTGCTTGGTTAGATACCGGGACCCACGACTCACTATTAGAAGCAGGGCAATTTGTGCAAACTGTTGAGCACAGACAGGGTTTGAAGGTAGCCTGTTTAGAAGAGATCGCCTATCGCAATAAGTGGATAAGTAAGGAACAACTTCTAATACAAGGTAATAGCCTGGCAAAAACAGGTTATGGCCAATATTTACTTAAAGTCGCCGCTGGTTACGAATAAAGCAACATTCATTAAGAGTTTTTAATATGCAAATTACCCAAACAGCGTTAAACGATGTGGTTATTTTTGAACCGAAAGTGTTCGGCGACGAAAGAGGTTTTTTTATGGAAACCTTTCGCGCCGATGTTTTCACACGAACCACTGGCGTTGAATCACTGGTACAAGACAATCATAGTAAGTCTCGGCAGGGGATCCTGCGTGGACTGCACTACCAGTTAGAGCATACACAAGGCAAATTAGTACGCGTGACCCAGGGTAGCGTATTCGATGTCATTGTAGATTTGCGTCAATCATCATCTACCTATGGCCATACATTAGGCCTTGAGTTATCAGCTAAAAACAATAAGCAGCTTTGGGTACCTCCAGGGTTTGCTCATGGATTTTATGTGACCAGTGAAACGGCGGAGTTTGTATATAAATGCAGTGATTATTATTATCCCCAGTCTGAAGTCTCAATATTATGGAACGATCCAGCTTTGGGTATCGACTGGCCTTTAGTAAACGGTAACCAGCCTGCATTATCGGAAAAAGACCAAGTCGGATGCTTATATGCAAACGCACCTAAATTCGCCTGATTGTAAAAATGGACATATCGTGAGAGTACTGATTACGGGAAAAAATGGTCAACTCGGTTGGGAATTAGTCAACCGAGCGCCAGCTAGCGTTAACCTTACTGCATTTTCGAGTACCGAGCTTGATATTACCGAGCCGCAAAGTATACAAAACGCAATGACAAGGGTTCGTCCCGATGTGGTCATTAATACCGCGGCTTATACTGCAGTTGATAAAGCCGAAACTGACAGCGACAAAGCGTATGAGGTTAATGCACAAGGTGTAATTAATCTTGCACAAGCCTGTAAAATAGCGAATGTCCGATTGCTGCATGTATCCACAGATTTTGTATTTGACGGTACAAAACATTCTCCCTACCTAACTACAGACACGCCGAATCCTCTTGGGGTATACGGTGCGTCAAAGTTAGCGGGTGAAATAGGGGTGCAATCGCAATTGCCCGATTCGGTCATTGTTAGAACGGCATGGGTTTACTCCACTCATGGCAATAATTTTGTCAAAACGATGCTGCGTTTAATGCAGGAAAAAGCGCAACTGGGTGTGGTATCAGATCAAATCGGCACCCCAACTTACGCAGCGGGTTTAGCAGATTGGTTATGGGCCGTGTGTCAAAACGATAGTGTTAGTGGTTTATATCACTGGACTGATGCAGGTGTCGCCAGTTGGTATGATTTCGCCGTCGCCATTCAAGAACTGGCGCAGGAAAAAGGCCTATTAAAAAAGATGATACCAATTTTGCCGATTTACGCCGAGCAATATCCAACACCAGCAAAGCGTCCACCATATTCGGTTATTGATAAAACGTCAGCCGAACAAGACAGCGGTGTGCAAACGACGCATTGGCGCAAGCAATTGTCTATCATGCTCGACGAATTAGCTAAGCCATAAAATAAAGTTCGTCGTCAGTTGCCGCTAACGAAATTGATGATGATTTTATTCGTTAGTGGTTTGCATATAATCAAAAACATCGATATTAAATTTTGTCAGTAGCTCCATAAGCGCGATTAAGGGTAAGCCCACTAGTGTATTCGGGTCACGTCCATTGAGGCGAGAGAATAAACAAATCCCTAATCCTTCACTTTTGAAACTGCCAGCACAATCATATGGGGTTTCTAATTCTAAATAGCGCGTGATTTGTTTTGTTGAAAGCGATTTGAATGTCACGTCGAAGGTTTCTACTATCGTCTCACTTTTACCAGATAAAGCATCACAAACGGTGAGTCCAGTATAAAAGGTAACCGTTTTCCCACTTAAGAACGCGAGTTGCTCATATGCTCGCTCGAAATGGCCTGGTTTACCGAGTATGACACCCTCAACACAGGCAACTTGGTCAGAACCAATTACAATACCTAACTGATGGGCTGCAACGTTCTGGGCTTTTGCTAGGGACAAGCGAGCGACGAGATGCTCAGGGCTTTCATCAATAATAGGTGTTTCATCTACTTCAGGTGCAGACGTAGAGAAGGGGATGCAAAGCTTAGCAAGTAACGTTTTGCGATATAATGAGGTTGAAGCAAGAATTAGTTTCATCAAATTAACGACCTGTATTACAATTGTCGGCCGACATAAAAGCATAAATTGCTTACATTACATAGGACTTAAGATTATATTTTCTTTGACTAAACCCTTTTCAGCCTTTATGATGCGCGCGCTATGCAGAAAGTAAAATTACCTAAACGACTTGACCCTATCAAAAGTGCCACAAAATGCTCTGAATATCAGGGTGTGATGTTAACGGCTGATATGCCGAGATTGGTTGGTACCGTTGCTGGCATAGACGATGAAGTTGATATCGAAGTAAAGTTTTTAAAAGACGAGCAGGGTCTTTCCTATTTCGAAGGTCAAATTCATTGTGAAACATCACTCATCTGTCAAAGATGTAATGGTGTTTTTACTCATCCTTTAGATGTGTCGTTTTGTTTCAGTCCTGTGCAGGGATTTGATGATGAAAAGACCGATGAGTTACCGGATATTTACGACCCGGTAGAGGTCAATGACCACGGAGACGTCAATTTACTTCAAATCTTTGAAGACGAAATGATTTTATCTTTGCCCATTGTCGCCCTTCATGCAGAGGAGGATTGCGGCACAAAAGCAGAGAATATGTCATTCGGAAAAATTGAACCGGTCGATGAACGTCCAAACCCGTTCGCGGTTTTGAAAGAACTTAAGCGAGACTAGGAGCAAACTAATGGCAGTACAAAAGAATCGTAAAACTCGTTCTAAGCGTGGCATGCGTCGTTCGCATGATGCGTTGGGAACTGCGACTATGTCTGTAGATTCAACATCAGGTGAGACGCACATTCGTCATCACATTACCGCTGATGGTTACTACAAAGGCAAAAAAGTTCTCTCATTATAATTTGAGATATCTTTGCGTCATCTAACCTTAGCGTTAGATATTATGGGGGGCGATAACGGCCCCCATATTATTCTATCCGCCGCATTTAAAGCTCTGAATGAATTCCCCCAACTCCATTTGATTTTTTGTGGCGATGATGGTGTTATTTCATCTTGGTTAAAACAGCACACCTCTATTTCCCCACAACGATATTCAGTTGTACATTGTAACCAACAGGTTTTAATGGCTGATAATCCGGCATCCGCGTTACGACACAAAAAAGACTCGTCAATGGCTTGTGCTATACGGCATGTCCAAGATGGACAAGCTGATGCGTGTGTTAGTGCTGGAAATACAGGCGCATTATTAGCGATGGCTTGTTCGCAATTAAAAACCTTAGCAGGGGTCAATAGGCCCGCATTAGTTTCCAGTCTTCCCACCGCAAAAGGACGTAAAGTTTATCTATTAGATTTAGGCGCAACAGTGCAATGTGATGCCCAAACATTATTGCAAAATGCGGTGATGGGGTCTGTACTGGCCCAAGAAATAGCGGGTATTGAAAGGCCTCGTGTCGCCATTTTGAATGTAGGCGAAGAGCAAATTAAAGGCCCTGCAGCAATCAAACAAGCTAACGCTCTGTTAGCAGCCAATAAGCAAATTAATTATATCGGTTTTGTTGAAGGTGACGATATTTTCAACGATATTGCAGACGTAATTGTAACGGACGGTTTCTCAGGGAATATCGCGTTGAAGTCTTGTGAAGGTTTAGTTAAGTTATTGATTGAACAAATAAAACGAGATGCTCAACGTAACTTGTTAAGTAAAATAATGGCAAAACTGGCCCGTCCGTTATTACGCCGACTTTATTTACGGGTGAACCCCGACCAGTATAACGGCGCGAGTCTGATAGGATTGCGCGGAATTGTGGTCAAGAGCCACGGAAATGCCTCTGATGAGGCTTTTTTGTATGCCATTAGAGAAGCAATACAAGAAGCCAATAGGCAAGTTCCCACTAAAATTAAAGATAAGATAGAAAACCTCTTGATGGAGCGCTCTTAATAAATGAATTCTAGAATAATTGGTACTGGTAGTTACTATCCAAGCGAAGTGCGCACTAACGCAGATTTATCCTTAATGGTTGATACCTCAGACGAGTGGATAACTGACCGAACTGGTATCAAAGAACGTCGAATTATAGGTGCCGACGAAACAGCCGCGAGTATGGGTGTTGAAGCCAGTAAAAAAGCCTTAGAAGCTGCGGGTATCGATGCTAAATCTTTGGATATGATTGTATGCGCAACGACCAGCGGTCGTTATGCACTGCCTAGCACAGCGTGCGAAATTCAAAAAGCGTTGGATATCGACGGTATTCCAGCATTTGATGTGGCGGCGGCTTGTGCGGGTTATTGTTACGCTTTGAGCGTCGCCGACCAATACATAAAATCCGGTATGGCAAAACGTATATTGGTTGTGGGTACGGACTGTTTAAGTCGTATGATCAGCCCAGAAGACCGCACTATGGTCATACTGTTCGGCGATGCTGCCGGAGCAACGATTATCGAAGCCAGTGAAGAACCAGGCATTCTGTCTACCCACATTCATGCAGCAGGCTCCTATGGTGACCTACTTGCCATTGGCAATCCGACCCGTGGCGACGAGGCATCCATACATGAAAATTGGGGCTCGATGAAGGGTAACGAAGTTTTTCGTGTGGCGGTGACCAAATTGAGCGAAATAGTTGAAGAAACATTAGCGGCCAATAATATGCAAAAATCAGATTTAGACTGGTTGGTTCCGCACCAAGCTAACTTCCGTATTATCAAGGCAACAGCCAAGAAATTAAACATGTCGTTGGATCAAGTCGTATTGACCTTAGAGCGCTACGGTAATACCTCAGCAGCGACGGTGCCAACGGCATTAGATGAAGCCATTCGCGATGGCCGTATAAAACGTGGGCAAAACCTCCTGCTAGAAGCGTTTGGCGGTGGATTTGCGTGGGCATCTGCGTTAGTTCGTTATTAAACAGACTTATCGGCTTAAATATCTTAGTGAGTAAATGAAAGGAAGTGTTATGTCAAAACGCGCGTGGGTGTTCCCCGGACAGGGCTCACAAACAGTAGGCATGTTAAAAGATTTAGCGGTAAATCATCCGCAAGTCGAAGAAACATTTAGCCGCGCAAGTAAAGTATTGGGTTATGATCTTTGGGACGTTGTACAGAATGATAGTGCTCAAACGTTAGGCCAAACTCAGGTTACCCAACCCGCTTTATTAGCTGCCAGTTACGCTATATTTCAGGTGTTAAAGGCACAAGATGCAAGCTTGCCCCATTATCTGGCAGGGCATAGTTTAGGTGAATACTCCGCTTTGGTCTGTGCAGGCGTATTAACGTTTGAAGACGGCATTAAATTGGTAGAAGCTCGTGGTCAATTTATGCAACAAGCAGTGCCTAAAGGGGTTGGCGCTATGTATGCGATAATCGGTTTAGAGGATGCGAAAGTCATTCAAGCTTGTGCTCAGGCAGAAAGTGACAGTCAACAAGTCGTGTCGGCAGTCAACTTTAATTCTCCTGGCCAAGTTGTTATCGCAGGTAATGCACAAGCGACTGAGAAAGCCGCAGAATTATGTAAAGCAGCAGGGGCAAAGCGAGCCTTACCGTTATCGGTAAGTGTACCGTCGCATTGTGCATTGATGAAACCCGCGGCTGAGAAATTGGCTACATTATTTGATTCAATCGCGTTTAATGCGCCGACTATTCCTGTTGTGAATAATGTAGACGTAGCGATTGAAAATAGTCCGCAAGCAATTAAATCTGCACTTTTGCGTCAGCTATACAGCCCAGTTCGTTGGACAGAAACAGTCCAAAAACTTGTGTCATTAGATGTCAATCAGTTACATGAAATTGGATCCGGTAAAGTATTAACCGGTCTGATCAAACGTATCGATAAATCATTGAGCTGTGATGCAGTTAATAACCCTGAAACGGTTTCCGTTATTCGTTAAACAGTAGAGAATATACATGTCTGGATTAGATGGAAAAATTGCGCTAGTGACCGGTGCAAGTCGTGGAATTGGCAAAGCTATCGCCGAACAATTAGTCAATGATGGGGCTATTGTTATCGGTACTGCTACTTCCGAAAACGGTGCACAAGCAATTAGTGCGTATTTAGGCGATAAAGGCAAAGGAATGGTGCTAAACGTTTCTGATGCCGAGTCTATGAATACTTTGTTATCTGATATTGCAGAACAATTTGGCGTGATTGATATTTTGGTCAATAATGCCGGTATCACACGTGATAACTTGCTTATGCGTATGAAGGATCATGAGTGGCAAGATATTATTAACACTAACCTGACGTCAGTGTTTAATATGTCTAAAGCAGTTTTACGTGGCATGATGAAAAAACGTTGTGGTAGAATCATTAATATCGGCTCTGTCGTTGGCAGTGCAGGTAATGCCGGCCAAGCTAACTATGCAGCAGCGAAGGCTGGGGTAATAGGCTTTAGTAAATCCATGGCGCGTGAAGTCGCTTCTCGCGGTATTACGGTTAATGTGGTTGCGCCGGGTTTTATCGATACCGATATGACCAAAGCATTAAGCAACGACCAACGTGAAGCCATTTTTAAAGATATTCCAGCGAATCGCTTAGGCTCTGTTCAAGAGGTAGCTTCAGCGGTTGGCTTTTTAGCTAGTAATAGCGCTGCTTACATTACGGGTGAGACCCTACATGTAAACGGTGGAATGTTTATGGGGTAGTGTGTTTAAATAATAACCGAGGTTGTTAAAAACATTGCTTGCCTGTTATTTTTTGTTGATTATTATATAGTTTTCAGTGGTTCGACCAGTAAAAAACTTCAAGGTCTTGCTTGCAAGGCAGTGGGTTGGTGAATACACTACTCGAAATTTATATCTAGCGACTTTTAAGGGAAAACTAGAATTATGAGTGACATCGAAGAACGCGTTAAAAAAATCATTATTGAACAACTTGGTGTTAAAGAAGAAGAAGTAAAATCAGAAGCCTCGTTTGTTGATGATTTAGGTGCGGATTCTCTAGACACAGTTGAATTGGTTATGGCTTTAGAAGAGGAATTTGATACTGAAATTCCTGACGAAGAAGCAGAAAAAATTACCACAGTTCAATCTGCAATTGACTACGTTAACGCTCACAAAGACGCGTAAACAGTTTTTAAAAACGGCTCTTTCTGAGCCGTTTCTTTTATCTATCACACCAAATTTAAATTACGTTCGGAGGCCAAAGTGGCTAAACGTCGGGTTGTAGTAACCGGTCTAGGCGTACTCTCTCCTGTGGGCAATGATTATGCATCCACGTGGCAGAATATCGTCAACGGTCAAAGTGGCATAGGTCCTATTACCGTTTTTGATGCATCAGAATATACGACGCATTTCGCAGGTGAAGTAAAGGACTTCAACGTTGAAGATTACATCGCCAAAAAAGAAACCAAAAAAATGGATAAATTTATCCAATTCGGTATTGCCGCTGGCAAACAGGCTTTAGCCGATTCAGGTTTGGCGATCACTGAAAAAAATGCCGCTCGTGTTGGCGTCGCTATTGGCTCAGGTATCGGTGGATTGAGTTTGATTGAAGAAAATCACACTAAGTTGGTTAACTCCGGTCCTAAACGTATATCGCCTTTTTTCGTTCCAGCAACCATTACCAATATGATTTCAGGTTTTTTGTCGATCATGGAAGGGTTAAAAGGCCCTAACTTAAATATAGTGACCGCCTGTACGACAGGTGTACACAATATTGGCGTAGCTGCACGTATCATAGCGTACGGAGATGCAGATGCGATGTTGGCAGGTGGCGCTGAAGCGTCAATTTGTCCATTAGGGCTAGGTGGCTTTGCTGCAGCGCGAGCGTTATCTACACGCAACGATGCACCTGAAATAGCCAGTCGTCCTTGGGATAAAGACCGTGACGGGTTTGTCATGGGCGAGGGGGCAGGTGTCGTCATGTTAGAAGAGTATGAATCTGCAAAAGCTCGAGGTGCTAAAATTTATGCCGAACTTGTCGGTTTTGGTATGAGTGGCGATGCATACCATATGACGTCTCCTCCAGAAAATGGTGAGGGCGCGGCTGCGGCAATGCAAAACGCCCTAAATGATGCATCGATTAATGCACGCCAAGTGGGTTATATCAATGCCCATGGTACATCAACACCTGCAGGTGATATTGCAGAAGTGGCAGCAGTGAAGAGCATCTTCCAAGGTTACGCTAAAAAAGTACCGGTAAGTTCAACTAAATCTATGACCGGCCATTTATTAGGTGCTGCTGGTGCAGTTGAAGCGATTTTCACTATCTTAGCCCTGCGCGATCAAGTGGCCCCACCAACGATCAACTTGGATAACCCTGGTGAAGGATGTGATTTAGATTTTGTACCCCATGAAACGCGATCGGTAAACATGGAGTACGCCTTATGTAACTCCTTCGGTTTTGGCGGCACAAATGGTTCGTTATTATTCAAAAAAGTGTAATTATTAACCACTAAGACAAGTTTATTAGTAACCAGACAAAGCCTGTAATATCATTGCTATTACAGGCTTTTTTCGTTCAATTATATGAATACAACAGATAAAGATAACGCATGATTGTAAATGGTTTACCCGCCACACAGATAGATATTGCCGACAGGGCGATGCAGTATGGTGACGGATGTTTTACGACTATGGCCGTAAAAGATGGCAACATTGAATTGTGGGCCGCGCATTTAGCAAGACTTGAAGGCTCTTGCGAGCGCTTATATATACCATTTACCGCTTGGGCACAGCTTACTCACGACGTTATCAATGCAGCACAAAAAGAAACACTGGCAGTACTTAAGGTTATTATCTCCCGAGGTGTGGGTGGTCGCGGTTATAGCCCAACGGGTGCTGACAATCCGAGTTATATTATTACTCGTCACGCTATGCCGGTGCATTATCATAATTGGCGAGAAGGCGGTATAGAATTAAACATCAGTAATATTACCTTGGCCAAGCAACCTATATTGGCGGGATTAAAGCATTTAAATCGATTAGAGCAAGTGCTAATTAAGCGCGAACTTGCCCTAGATGCATTTCATGACTGCGTCGTGCTTGATACTGACAGCAATATTGTAGAATCATCTGTGGGCAACATCTTTTGGTATCATGATAATGCTTGGTTTACTCCTTCACTTGAATTTAGTGGCGTTAATGGAGTTATGCGTAACCATGCTATGGCATTTTTAAAAGATTCAGGTATGCCTGTCTTCCCGTGCAGAGAGGGACTAAGCACCTTGCAATCGGCACACGAGGTATTTGTGTGTAACAGTTTAATGGGCGTGGTGCCCGTTAACTCAATTGAATACAATGACGGGCATCGTGCTTATTATTTAAGTGATAAAACCCGCGAAGTGCAACAGGGAGTAGCCCATTACAATGTCTAATATCCGAGCCGCGGTATCGTGAAAATTAATATCATCAAAGGGACATCGTTACTGATCACCGTCATAATAGTGACTCTAATGACGGGTTTTTACTATTTAAAGCAACAAGCAGAGAAGCCGTTGCAATTAGCAGAACCTAAATTGCTCAGTATCCAAAAAGGTCAGTTTTCCAATAGCATTTTAAGACAGTTAGAACAGCAAACACTGGTGAAAAACACCCTCGGTCTGAAAGTGATTCTGAAATTAATGCCGGAGTTAGCCAAGGTAAAAGCGGGCACCTATGAGTTACTTCCGGGTATGAACGGCATTGATGTTTTTCGCCTTATTGCCAGCGGTAAGGAAAAACAATTTGCCATAACGCTCATTGAAGGGCTCAGGTGGCGTGACTGGCGAGAGCAACTCGTCAAGGATCCTCACATTACACTAAGTGAAAATTTCGATGAGAACATCGCTCGTCTAATGCATGACTTGCCAGGTAATTCATTAGAGGGATGGCTTTTGCCGGACACTTATCACTTTGTCGCCGGTACATCAGCGTTTACCGTCGTTAAGCGAGCGTATCAGGCGATGCAAGGTGAGTTGCAAACATTGTGGCAAGCACGGCAGCATAATTTACCGTATATCTCTGCCTATGAAGCGTTAATCATGGCGTCTATTATCGAAAAAGAAACGGCCCGGGCGGACGAGCGCGAACGTATAGCTGGGGTTTTTGTCAATCGCCTACGATTGAATATGCGTTTGCAAACGGACCCAACGGTTATTTATGGTATAGGCGATACGTTTGATGGTGATATACGTCGCAAAGATTTGCGAACGGCAACACCTTACAATACCTATGTCATTAGGGGCTTAACACCGACGCCTATTGCGATGCCCAGTCGTTTGGCCATATTCGCCGCACTCAACCCTTTACCCACTGAAGAGTTATATTTTGTGTCAAAAGGGGACGGTAGCCATCATTTTTCTGACACACTGCAAGAACACAATCGGGCTGTGCGTGAGTACCAGTTAAATAGAAAATCAGTTAACAAATAGTTATCGATATATAGGAAGTGTTGTTTTGATCCCAGCAGGTAAGTTTGTAGTCATTGAAGGCTTAGAAGGCGCCGGTAAAAGTACCGCCGTAAGCATAGTCAAATCCTGTATTGAGCAAGCGGGACATAAATTAACCTGCACCAGAGAGCCAGGCGGAACGGCCATGGCGGAAGCTATTCGTGAGTGCGTAAAAAAAGATTGGCAACACGAAACCGTGACCACCGAGGCTGAGTTACTGCTGATGTATGCTGCGCGGGCTCAGCTTTTGCATAACGTTATTCTCCCCGCGCTTGATGACGGTGTATGGGTATTAGGCGATCGACATGACATGTCATCCCAAGCATATCAAGGTGGAGGCAGAGAGATACCCCACTCATTAATTCAGCCTCTTAGGGATATTACCCTGAAAGGTTTTTGTCCTGACTTTACCTTGTATCTGGATGTGGAGCCGTCTGAAGGATTGAAACGCGCACGAGGGCGCGGTGAGCTCGATCGTATTGAACAGCTTGATATAGCGTTTTTTGAACGCACCCGAGCACGTTATCTTAGTCTTGCAGAGCAAGATCCTCATTGCGTGATAATTGATACGATGCAGTCTATTGAACAAGTGCATGTCGATATTAAACATGCCATGCAACAGTTTTTGGCGCTGTAGATGTATTCTTGGCTACAAGCATCATTTGATCAACTGTGTCAGCGTGCATCCCAGAATAGGTTACATCACGCACTGTTGTTAAAGGGATTAAAAGGGATAGGAAAAACTAAATTTGCCGAACAACTAGGACGCTTTCTCCTATGTGCAAATAAACAAACCGTATCTGAGCAAGGTTATGCGGCTTGTGGGCAATGCCAATCTTGTTTATTGCTTGGGGCTGGTAATCATCCTGACTTGTACGAAATCCGCTCCGATAAACAAATTGGGGTTGATGCGATACGTGAAGCAATAAAGAAGCTCTCAGGCTCTTCCCAGCTATCTGGTGCTAAAGTATTGGTCATTCATGACGCGCACACCATGACCGAGTCGAGTGCCAATGCTTTACTTAAAACCCTAGAGGAACCCACCAACAACACATTTTTGTTGCTGTTAAGCGCCCAAGCAGAGCGATTATTACCCACCATATTAAGTCGTTGTGAAAAGGTCGCGTTGGCGAGTCCTACTAAGCAGGCTTGTATCGCTTGGTTAAAGCAACAAGGCTATCAAAACGTAGACGACGCTATGTTGCGCTTGTATGGTGCTTCACCGCTTTTGTTGATTGAGCGACTTAACACGCCTCCTAAAATTAACTATCAAGATGTGATCCAGGGCATTGACGCGCTAAGAACCGGTCAAGCCGATGCAGCAGACCTTGCCATTAAGTGGCAGGATGAAGCAATCAACATGGTTAAGTGGTTACAGATTTGGTTAGTCGATCAGCTAAAAAAAGACGCGACTAACGCTGAATCTCTGTGGAAAATGCATAGTCTGTGTGTCAGTGCTAACGTGCAATTACGTAATCCAGGCGTGAATAAAACTTTGGTATTAGTCAACATATTACAGTCAATGGTAAAGTAGAACTTAGCCCGTTAGGTTGAAACCCTTATTGCCAAAAAAGACTGACGTTTTAACTATTTAAAATAGGAAAATTTCTTGTTTGTAGATTCTCATTGCCATCTTGATCGATTAGATAAAACCCCGCAAGAGCTTGCTGAGGTACTCCATTTTGCACAGCAGCGAGGCGTAGAACACTTCCTATGTGTGTGCGTATCAGTGAATGACTTTCCTGCCATGATGGAGTCCATAAAGCCGTTTAATAACGTGTCGGCATCATGTGGCGTGCACCCTCTTCATCAGGATGAAGCATGCTCCTATGACGAACTTCTTAAAATGGCTAGCTCTGACAACATTGTGGCTATTGGCGAAACCGGCTTGGACTATTTCTATAGTGCGGATACTAAAGACGTTCAGTTAACGTCGTTTGTTGATCATATTAAGGTCGCCAATAAGCTTAACAAGCCGCTGATCATTCACACTAGGGATGCTCGCCAAGACACAATTGAACTACTAAAACAGCATAAAGCACCGAATACCCAAGGCGTTTTACACTGCTTTACGGAAGATTGGGAAATGGCAGAAGCCGCTATAGCGTTAGGCTTTTATATCTCGATTTCTGGCATAGTGACCTTCAAAAGTGCGCAAGCACTACAAGAAGTGGTCAAAAAAATCCCGTTAGAAAAGCTACTGATCGAAACAGACTCACCCTGGCTTGCGCCAGTGCCTTATAGGGGCAAACAAAATCAACCGGGTTATGTACGAGAAGTCGGTGAATTTATCGCTGAGCTTAAAGGTGTACCTGTGGAAGAACTGGCACGTATCACCACAGATAATTTTTATCGGTTATTTAATATTCAAAAATAAACGGCCGCATGACAAACTCGCCGTATCCCACTGGTGCCCACAAATATTGACTTCACGTCCCAAATGTTTAAACGCATTTGGGACGTGACAACTAAATTGGCGCTGTTTCGTTGGGAGAAGCGATTCGATTTTTATAACCAAAATAGCAAATTGCCACCGCCGTGAATAACCAAGCACCGTTAATCCAATGAGCCGTTATCGTGATGCCACTTGCTGAAAAACGCACATAATAACTTACAATCAAAGCAACTAATGTAAAGCCAGTCAGGCTTGTTAACCCATAACGGCAGTCGCTTTCATTTTTTACATACAACGACCATCCGATAGACAGCAGTACCACGCCCCAAAAGATAGCAATAGCAGAAAACGAAAACATAATTTGCATGAATGCACTAACAGCCAAGGCCAAAGGCATTCCCCATACTATTGCCACCCATGCATCATTAATAAAGTCTCTGCCCTGGCGTTTTTCTAGCCAGATATTTACACCCGTTACACTGACAATACTGAGCGCGATACCAAGTAACACGTAGGCAATTTGAACACCTAGGTTACCAAAATGACCAAAGTGAATGCGATATACTGAAAAAATGCCTTGGCGTCCTGCCACTCCATCGGAAAAACCCGCTTTATTGATATACTCCCCATTGTTATCAAAGCGATATTGCTCCGCATAAATTAATCGATCAGGGTAGCGCACACCGATAATAATATACTGTTGCGGTGTGCCCACATCTTCAATGGTGACGTAAAATGGCGCATAGTCACTTAGGTCGACGCCATCGCTTGATGCTAGTTGTTTGTCGGTATCGTTATTGCCATCATTGCTCACCGGCTTATTTATGTTCTGTTGCAGCACACTGGCTAAATTCGTCAAGGCTTTGGCCACATTAGCGGTTTGAATCGGTTGAGATAAAACCGGCTCACTGGAAAATACATCTGCCATGAGAGCTTTACTATCACCTTCATAAAACGCGAACGAGAATACATAGGCAAAAATCATCGCAAGTCCAAAATAGGCCCCCGTGATACCTATCATCAAGTGAAACGGTGCTGCCCACACACTTAGACGATTATGCAGATCACGCTGTTTATGCTGATTTTGCGCACGAATACGTAATTTAAACGCATCTTTAAAAATTCTACGGTGGGCCATAAATCCAGAAACAACCAAGCCACATAACAACACACCAAATAGACTCACCAACACTAAACCAATGCTTGGCGGTAAATGTAGCTCTATGTGCAAGTTCACAAGAAAATCTTTCCATGGGTGTAACTTTTGAATGTCTAGGCTACCGTCTTGTTGAATAAAATGGCTTTGTTGTTGTGCACTGATATAGCCTCTTGGGTATGCATCGGTTGGCAGTACCATAGTGATATCATGAATACTCTCACCTTTAGGGATCTGACTAAGCCTTTGTTCGTAAGCACGTTGTAAGGCATCTGGGGCTAATTGAGAATATTCGACAACGGAAGGTTGCTCCCAGCGTTCGAATTCTGGATAAAAAACAGCGACAGCACCCGACAAGCAGATGATGTACATCAAGGCACCGCTGAGCAAGCCAAGCCAACCATGTCCTGCTAATGATTGGCGGCTGATACGAGGAGAAATAGTTAACATATTAAGACCAAAATAAAGAAAGGGCGCTGATACCAGCAAGAATACTCAGTAACACTATGGGTTTTGCTTTACGCCTAGATGAAATGGTCCAAAAACCAAATACTCCCCATAATAGGGGCATAGTCAGAGCACTAAGTGCCATAACATTCACCGTATCTATCCCGATAAACCCAAACAGGCTCATACTGACCAACATTGCACCTACACCTGCAAATGGCAGGACTAATAGCAAATTGACGACATGCTTGCTTAGATTACGCACCTTATAAACAGGTTTGCCTTTAAGTACTGTGGTTCGGCGATAAGAGACAGCGCCTTGTGTTGAGCCTTTTTTAAGTACACTTGCTTTTGACTTAAGTGTTGACTTAATACTGAATAGCCATGCACAGCTGCATACCGTCAGCGCTACGTAGACAACCGCCAACTCGACAGATCCGTCGTGCCACAGCCAAGGTGAAACGAGAATGATTAGCCAGCAAAACAACAGGATAATCGATTTAAATTTAGGTTGAAATTGCCAGCAAAAAAACAGCAACAGCATAGCCATCAGCGCACTGGCGCCAGCCATGAAAGACAAAAACATTGAAGATCTTCCCTGAAGAAAGTGACAAATTTAACGCATATTAATGATAATGATTACTATTTGCAATTTATCTCTGATTCATCCTAAACATTAACGTGTGAAACAAGTGGTAATTTAACCTTTAAGGCAGGGAAGTTAGTGGTGATACCGAGTCGCGGCACATGCTTACCTTTAAACCCCTGTACATGATCAGACCAAAACGTTTTCAGTTATTTCTAAGATGCATACCGGCCGAAGAAGACAACCATAAGCACTCTATCGTATTAATAACTTGAGGTTACTGAGTCGGATGTTTCGCTCAATACGTCATAAGCTAACTGCGTTTTTTCATGGGATGGGCTATTGACCACCACCACCCAATTTCCCTCTTGGCTATCGTCGCGAGTTTGATTGACTACGGCATCTTGGTCGGGCCTAAGAGACACTAAACCGGCGATCAGTAGGCCCACAAAAAAACCCAGTATCGATAACGCAATCGCCGTTAGCACTGGGCTGCTTTGCGTATAAGCCGGACCGTAAAAAGCTAATACTCCAGCACTGATTAAGCCTAGAATGACACCAATTGTGGCGGATAATAAATGCGTCTTGAGCATGAAAAATCCAACTTGTTTGTCATCGCTTTCCAAACTGTTGTCAAACTCGTTATCGTGGGGAGCGACGAGAAAAATATCATGAGTATCTATGCCCGAACGCGTTTTTACCGCATCCAACGCTGTTTTAGCCGTAAACTCATTTGAATAAGTCGCACTGACTTTACCTCTAATTTCATTACTCATATCTTGCCTCTATCGTGTTCGTCGATGTGATGAACATCAACTGACCATGCTAGTTAGAAGTGAAAATGCAAAACCCATACCTGAATCTTCGCTTGACGCAAAGTGATGATACGTATTGCCCAGCACATGCCTGTATACAGTGGTGCAAGTTGCCTGCACAGATGCGATATGCTGAAAATGACAACTGCGGATCACTGATGACAAAATTTCAAACCGGAAAATATTACCCACTCATCGATAAATATTGCGCCTTATGGTAAATCCGGGTTAAGGATAAGACGTACGCATACTGGTGCTGGCGTTATTCTCAGTCAGCTATACAGACTGCAACAGCCGCGAGTTAGGCTTTTATACCAAAAGTGGCAAGTTCACCCATTAAATTCAGACAAGTTGGCGCGTTATACGCTTATTGTGTGGTCTATCACTGCTATTTCAGATGAGAAAAATATGACAAACAAACATGAGCCATTGGGATTATTCAAAACAGAACCTGGTTATAGGGTGCGATTATGGGCTCCTAACGCGACTAATGTGGCAATCCGTGGAGAGTTTGATGGTTGGAGTAATGAAGGTGTAAATCTGTCGAAAGACAACGATGGTGTATGGTATGGCTGTGCGCCAGAGCTTAAAAATAATCAGCAATATCAGTTTAGTATCACCACCGAGTCGGGTGATATTTTAAAACGCAACGATCCAAGAGGACGACTGTTAACTAACAGTGCTGGCACATCTGTCGTTTACGATGACGACTATATTTGGCCAAAGTCAGAATTCATGCTTGCTAATGTCGAAGCACTGGTTATTTATGAACTGCATATAGGGACGTTTAATTGTACTTATAATACTGCCAATAAACCGGGTACATTTCGCAGCGCCATTGAAAAGCTAGATTATCTTAGTGAACTAGGAGTGAACTGTATTGAAGTCATGCCGGTAAATGAATTTGCTGGTGATTTTAGTTGGGGCTATAACCCAGCCTATCCCTTTGCGGTCGAAGAAGCCTATGGTGGTCCAAACGGGTTAAAGGACTTAGTTAGAGAAGCCCATGCCCGGAATATCGGAGTGATATTGGACGTGGTATACAACCATTTTGGTCCAAGCGATTTGCACCTTTGGCAATTCGATGGTTGGTCCGAAAATGAAAAGGGCGGCATCTATTTTTACAACGACTGGCGCAGCGATACCCCTTGGGGAGACACCCGACCTGATTATGGCCGGCCTCAAGTGCGCCAATATATCTTTGACAATGCCATGATGTGGTTAGAAGAGTTTAAATTGGATGGCTTACGCATGGATATGATCCCATATATGCGCTCGGTGTCAGGCACTGAAGATCCAAAGGATTGCATTAAAGAGGCATACGGACTGTTGCGCTGGATTAACGCTGAAATCAAAAACCGTTACCCACATAAATTGGTGGTAGCAGAGGATCTACATGGCAATGATTTTGTCACTGATCACCATGAACATAACGGCTTAGGTTATACCGCCCAATGGGATGCTGATTTTGTGCACCCAATTAGAAACGTGCTCACGCAGCCCAATGATGACGATAGAGATCTTAACCTGGTGTCGAAAGCGTTAACCCGCTGTTATTCAAGCAATGCGTTTAGCCGAGTGATATATGTCGAATCCCATGATGAGGTCGCAAACGGCAGTGCCCGATTAGCCGAGGAGATAGCACCAGGCAACGTAGATAAAGACTATTTTGCGCGACAGCGTTCGGTAATTGGCGTGGTTCTCACTCTAACGGCACCCGGTATTCCAATGTTATTTCAAGGTCAGGAGCTATTAGAGGATCTGTGGTTCGACGATAAAGATCCTATTGATTGGTCGCGTCTTGATAAATTCCCACAATTGAATCAAGCTTATAAAACGCTCATTTCATTACGTAAAAACAGTATCAGCTTGCAAGGCGAAAACGTATCTATCCTACATATGGACCACGCTAACAAAGTATTGGCTTACGAGCGTAAAAACATAAGAGAAGATGACGACGACAAAGCACCAGGGACGAGTCCATCAGTATTAGTGATCATCAACTTTAAAAATCAACGTTTCGATAATTACCTAATTCCAGATTTTGATAATCAACAATGGAAGTGCATTTTTAATTGGCACAATGGCTATATTGAGCCTAATGAGTTCGCGTTTACCCAAACAGGTGACAACAAGTGCGGTAAAATTAATATCGGTGAATATCAAATACTGATATTCGAGCGCCTGATGTAAACACCTTAAGCCCAGCCATGCCGCTAAACCTATAAAGCACGAGGAACCGTCGCCGCAGCCTGTTGTTGTATATCCGTAGATATATACACAGATAATGTTGATAAATCAGCGTGTCCCGCATTCTTCATCACGACCTGCAATGGCGTACCTGCTGCAATTGAAGTGGTGATCCCGGTATGGCGCAGGGAATGAACACTAAACTCACGTAGTTCTAGTGCTTCATGGGGATGAGTAATTGCCAGTAAATCAGCGGTGCTATCAAATACGGTACGTACAATGGTACGTATTGCCTCAATCCCAAGCTGAGCATGTAAAATGCCAGCTTCTCGACCATGTGTACCGGCCTTGTGACGCACAAATAGGGGCGTCTGTTCATCAGGTTCAGGTAAATCCGCTAATCCTAAGTAACGGCGATAACTTACTAAGCATGTTAAAAGCGCCTCAGGGCAGGGGATCATTCTGCTTTTACCGCCTTTACTACGAGGTATTTTAAAGATCCATTGGCCGCTTCTATGCCGAATGAAACTACTCATCATGGGCGTATACCCTGGCCTAGCGGCGATTTCCGAGACCCTAGGATAAAGCGAATAAAGTAAGGCAAACAACAATTTTGTCCGTTGGTGTTTCTCGGGTTGTGTTTCTGCAAGTTGGTTTACCCGCTGCCACACGCTTGTCCACTGCAATTCACTTAATGCTTTATCTTCTTCTGGTGAATCTATCACATGGGTATTATTAACGTTAAGCCTACGTAGCAACACGGCCGCCGGGTTTTTATCGCAGTATTCCATATCACTTAAAAATAAGAAAAAACCGCTCAATAAAGACAACTGGGCTTTTAGCGTGGAGGTTTTACGCACATATAGGGTTGCGTCTCGTAATACAAATGGCTGCCATTTGGGGTTTGGCTCTAAGGCCTGACTTTCTTTATTTTCAATAAAGAACGGATACGACGCATGTGTAATCAAATGAGCCGGAGGCTGATTGCAAAAATCAACGAATTTACGTAATTGCACGCGGTCTATATGGGAAATTGCACATTTTTTCACCCACCACGCCCAATTGAACAATAGATTTAGTTCGCTACGAATAGATTTAAAATTATTTGCATTGAATCTATTTTCCGCTAGATATTCTATGGCTAACTCATAGCTGTAGGCGGCATCTGGGATCGTTTTATCTATCTGCATGACGCGCTGATTAATATATGAAACGCCCACGTCAAGCTGGTCAGCGTGGGGGAATAAAGGCATAAACTCGACAGACATGGAATTCGTTAATTTGAGAATAGTGGCTTTTATTATAACTGTGTGTTTATACAGTTATAAGTGTTTATCTATCTTTTTACCTGTTAATCCCGAAAAATACCAAAACAAAGTGCCCTGACGTTAATAATTAACGATATTTTATCGCTTGTAACTGGCGCCTTAACAGCACTAAATGGCATAATCTGCTCCGTGAAGCCATGATGGCCCTCATAGTGTTATAAGCTGGCATCACCCTGCTGCGAATAAGGGCTTGAGTATCCAATTCAATGATTAAATTTTTGTCAGGTTTACACGGTTAATAGTGACAACGGCATTTACCTTGAATAAGGTAGTTTAGCCTTGATAAATTCGCCTTTAGCCCCCAATAAACAAACAGTGATTCGTACCTAATTAGATTAATTAGCCGTGCGCCTTTTTATCAAATAAAGGGCATGGGTTATTTTTACTCAGTACACGTTATTAAGGAATGTTAAATGAAAAGCAAGTCGGATATCGGTTTAGTCGGTTTAGCCGTAATGGGTGAGAATTTGATCCTTAACATGGAATCAAAAGGGTTCACGGTAACAGCCTATAACAGAAGTTATTCAAAAGTTGAAAAATTCATCGAAGGCCGCGCTAAAGGAAAAAATATCCGCGGTGCCGACAGTGTAAAAACATTGGTGGAGTCATTAGCAACACCACGTAAAGTGATGTTGATGGTAAAAGCAGGGCAGGCGGTAGATGACTTCATCGAGCAGCTCATTCCTTTTCTTGATCAAGGTGACATTATTATTGACGGGGGAAATACACATTTTCCTGATTCAAACCGCAGAACCGAGTATTTAGAAAGCAAAGGTTTATTATATATCGGCACCGGCGTATCTGGTGGTGAAGAAGGAGCATTAAAAGGCCCTTCAATCATGCCTGGCGGTTCCAAAAAAGCTTGGCCTTTAGTTAAAGACATTTTTCAGTCTATTTCTGCCAAAGTAGCCGATGAAAATGGTAATGAAGTCGTTCCTTGCTGTGATTGGGTAGGTGACGCAGGCGCTGGTCACTTTGTAAAAATGGTGCACAACGGTATCGAATACGGCGACATGCAATTGATTTGTGAAGCCTATCAGTTAATGAAGGTTGTACTTGGTTTAAACGCTGATGAAATCCAAAAAGTATTTGCTCATTGGAACACCACTGAATTAGACAGCTACCTTATTGATATCACCAAAGACATCTTTGCTTTTAAAGATGAAGACGGCGAACCATTGGTAGAAAAGATCCTCGATACCGCAGGACAAAAAGGCACTGGTAAATGGACAGGCGTAACTGCCTTAGATTTGGGTGTGCCGTTAACCCTTATTGCCGATTCAGTATTCGCTCGTTGTATTTCAGCGAAGAAAGAACAGCGCGTAGCTGCTTCTAAAGTTATTTCTGGACCTGAAATCCATTTCGATGGGGATAAAGCCGAGTTTATCGAAAACCTTCGTCAAGCCGTCTTAGCTGCAAAAATTGTATCTTACGCTCAGGGTTATATGTTGATGCAAGAAGCCGCTAAAGAATTCAATTGGGAATTAAACTACGGCGGTATTGCGCTGATGTGGCGGGGTGGTTGTATCATACGCTCTGCGTTCTTAGGCAAGATAAAAGAAGCCTACGATGCGGATCCTAAGCTCGAAAACCTGCTGCTTACCCCGTATTTTAAAGATACGGTTGAATCATCACAGGCAGGGTGGAGAAAAGTAGTCGGCACTGCGGTAACTAACGGTATAGCAATCCCATGTTTAAGCTCTGCTTTGACGTATTTTGATGGCTTTAGAACGGCAAGATTACCCGCTAATTTGTTACAAGCGCAGCGTGATTACTTTGGTGCGCATACCTACGAACGTACCGACAAACCAAGAGGGGAATTCTTTCACACAAATTGGACCGGTCGAGGTGGCGATACTTCATCAACCACTTACGACGTTTAGTCGCTAATTATTGATATGGGTTTAAGGGCAGGGGAAAAACTGCCCTTAAACTTTGTTTAATCATAATATTACAAACTCCGTTCACAGGATTGATTGGCTACCAAGTTATATTTAGTCGCTGTCAAAACAGATGACACGGCCCCAACAACCAACCCCGCATAAGTATTTACCCAATTAATCGCACTGCATACTCATTAAAAAACACAGATAGAAAAATTGTGCCCATTATTCTGAGTCGTTCATATAGCCGTATAACGCTAATTATATGGGTATGAGTCGTCTGTGATATACGCCAACGCTATCGACCAATAGCCTATATACCGAAAACACACTGTCGTAGCGATAATTGGCACAAAGATGATAATATGACTTTTTTAACGATGGAAATAAGCTTTTGCTAGTTAATTTGCGTCTAATTTTACAAATAAACCAGTGGTTTATTTGTGTCAGTGAATAAGCTTTTAACCTAACTAAACACTAAGATAAGGCCTGCATTTGACATCCATTTCCATAGGTTCATTCGCGCTTCCAATATCGCCACTCATTCTTCTTTTTAGCTTGATTGTCGGGCTCATAGTCATTGCCATCTTGGGAAGAAAGCAAAGTATATCAGTAGGTGACTCGCTCGTTAGTATCGTGATCTACAGCTTGATTGTAGGACGACTGGTGTTTGTCATGCGCTTCTTTGAAAGCTACGACTCTGTGTGGCAAATTCTTGATATTAGGGGTTTTGTGCCCATCCCCTCGAAATGAACCTTAAGGTTATTTATTGGCCATTCATAAGTTATGATGGTGTAAAATAACTATAAAGGTCAATTATCATCACTAACCCAACCACTAAACGTATTCAAATACTTACATCGTCTGAAATAAACGAACTTTACGCTCTTCCTAACTTTAATCATACAGACAGAGAAGACTATTTTTCATTGGATAGTGAAACCCAAAAACTGGTTAATGAGCTAAGACGATTAGAAACCAGAGTATATTTTATTCTGCTATTAGGCTACTTTAGATCGCGGCCTATCATTTTTAATTTTTCATTTGAAGACGTTGTTGTTGATCTTGATTATGTCAGAACTAAATATTTTAATGGTAAAGATATGATGTTGACTGACTTACCTCGAACAACAAAAACAAAGTTGTTCAAAAAGTTACTTAACTATACTGGCTTTTCAAATTATCATAGTAAAGTAGATAAAAGACCGCAAATTCAACTCCGAAGTGCACCACTCGCTAAATTAAGCTGCGCTGCGTAGTTCATTAAAAACAACTAAGGGTTGTCTATACCCGAGGCATTTTCTTGGCCTCAGGTTAAGTGCCCGTTGCGCGTCAGC